>MDTG01076184.1_pt1 | contig 32296 bp, 22 predicted proteins | sample 811421 | NCBI WGS metagenome assembly MDTG01 (sample SAMN05326645, study PRJNA326480) | marine metagenome | isolation source: seawater | place: Pacific Ocean: South East | collected 2011
ACCCGCGGTGAGGGCGAGATCGTCGGCGCGGGAGAAGCGGTCCCGGTCGCGGCGGGCACGACGGCGCTCGTTCCGGCGGCGTGCGTTCCCGGAGCGAGGCTGGTCGGGGGCGATGCGCTGCTCTCGCTGGTGATCACGCCCTGATCGGGTGTTCCTCGTGGGATCAGCCCGGGCGTGCGATCGGGCGGTTAGGATGCGGGCATGAACCAATCGAACCGGAAGAACGCGGGTATCGGGGCCGGAGTTGTCGGGCTGCTGGCGTGCGGCGTGCTGCTGGGCGGGTGCTCGACGGATGTGAACAGCCGGGCGACGATCGGCGCGGAGCGCGGGTTGCCTGTCTTCGAGGCTAGGGACGCCGCCTTGGCGATGGGCGACGGCACGACGGGGCGGCTGGATCGCGGGGACTGGGCGGCGGTGGAGTTCCGCGTGCCGGTGGACGGGACGGTGCACGCGCCGCTCTGGAAGAGCGGCCCCTCGTTCGGCGACGATCACCGGCGCGCGCACGGGCTCTATCCGACGAAGGACTCGGCACTGGAACTGGGCAACGGCGCGGGGGGAGAGGCGGCGCGGGGGTTCGTCGAGCCCGCGCGGGCGCTCGTCGATCTCGTCGCGATGCCGGTGCGGATGGTGCTCGAGCCCGCGTGGACGAAGACGCAGGGGCCCTCGATGTACAAGCGGTGGCATTCCGGGGAGTGGCTCGCGGGGCCGCGGCCTGAGCCCTCCGCGGGCGAGAGTGATTCGTGAGCGGGGGGGCTGATCTGTCGGCGCTCGGTCTGGACGAGCGGGGGGTGCCCCGCGGGAAGCGGCTGCGCGCGGGGATGGAGATCGGGCCGGTGGAGGCGCGGGATCTCATCGCGACGGGGCTGGGAGCGTCCGACGGCGGTACACCCGGGGTGCTGGTGGTGGATGTCCGCGAGCCCGACGAGTGGAGGATCTGCCGGATCGAGGGCGCGGTGCTCGTCCCGCTGGGTGAGGTCGAGGAGCGGGCGGAGGAGCTGCTCGACGAGCACGGGATCGACGGGGACACGCCCGTGGTGGTGTATTGCCATCACGGGGTGCGGTCGCTGACCGCGACGGCGGTGCTGCAGGCGAAGGGCCTGCGCGGGGCGCGGTCGATGGCGGGCGGGATCGACCTGTGGTCGGTCGCGGTGGACCCCGGGGTGGCGCGCTACTGACCCCGGAGCCTGCTACGGGCAGCCCGCCTGGAAACTCACGAGGAACAGGTTGATGTCGGCGAGGTCGAGCACGCCGATCGGCGGCGCGAAGTCGGTGCACGCCGTGCGTCCGGTGATGAAATCACTGATGAAGCGGTTGATGTCGGCGAGATCAAGCACCGCGAACGGTTCGGCGATGTCCGCGTTGCTGCACGGCACCGCGCCGCCCCAGCAGGGGTGCCCGTGTGGGTTGTTGAACGGGTTGAAGGCGATGCCCCAGCCCGACCACGGGGTCTGGGTGTAGGGGGCGCTCTGTGCGGGGGGGTCGAAGCAGGAAAAGCCCCCGAATGAGTAGACGGTCTCGGCGCCCGTTCCGTCGATGATCCCGAAGCCGTCCACGGCGCCGATCGCCTCGCCCGGCAGCGGGTTGTACGCGGGATTCGAGGGCCATGTCGTGATGAGGCCAGGCGACTGGATGTAAGAATCGATGTTGGCGGACGGCGCGAGCAGAGGCGTGCCCAGGTTGTGGATGTTGGGGTAGGTCGCGGGGTCGTCGCCTTCCGGGTTCTCGAGGCCCATGCCGATGAGTTCTGGGAAGCGGACGAGCAGGCTGTCGCCCTCCGCGACGCCGGGCTGGCGGAAGCCGACGACGAACCCGGAGTTGATCAGCCCGTCCCCGTCGGTGTCGACACCCGGGATGCCCGAGAAGACGCTGCCGGTGCCGAACGCGCCGTCGGAGACGCCGTTGGTGTCGCCCACCTCGATATCGGTGTCGAGGTGCCAGAGATCAAGATAGAAGACCCAGAGTTCGCCCTCATCGAAACGGATCACGCCGTCCCCGTCCTGGTCCTCGGCGCCGGGGAGATCGGCGAGCAGGATCGGGGAGTGCGCGACGGCGTTCTGCGGGGCGGTGTGGTCGTCGTTCTCGGTGAAGACGAGGATGAGTTCGCAGCCCTCGACCCCGTCGAGGCCCGGGTCAGGGACCTGGGTGAAGTAGGAGACGAGCAGTGAATTGACGACGGAGTCGCCCGGGTGCTCGAACCAGTCGTGCCAGTAGTTGATCGCGCGGGGATCCTGCTCATCCCCGAGCGTCGCGTCGTGCACGCCCGCGGAGACATAGGTTGTGCCGCCCTCGCCCGAGCCGTCGGGCGCGCAGGGGTCAACGGTGCGATTGGACCAGGACCACGCGGTGCCGCGGTTGTGGTGAGTGCCGTCGAGCGAGGAAACGAGCATGCGTTCGCCCGTGGCGAGGTTGGCGTAGACATAGCGGGGGGTGGCGGGGATGGGGCGGGGCTCGAGCGGGACCGGCTGCGCCGCTGCGCACCCGCCGATCATCAGGACGCACAGGCCGGTTGTTCGTTTCCTCCCCATTGCTTTTCCCCCTCTCGCTCAGAGCGACCTGGTGTCAACCGCGGCATCGGCATCGCAGCCGCGATGATGGTGCGTGGTTGCACCGAGGTGTAGAACACCGCGGAGCCGAAACGGCTCGGTTGTTTATCCGTGAGGGATCGGCCGGGGTTGCGGATTCTCGGCAGCGGCACCCTGTTTGTGCTGATTTTGAGAGGCCCTGATTCGGGAACGGAGGCAGATAAAACGGATAATTGGGGAAATTTTCAGGTATATTCGATTGGGGACCGCGGTCCGAGCGTACGGTCAAGTGCACATATTGATCCTCCGGCGTCGGCGGTCAGGGACCGGGCGCGCGGGGAGCCCGACCTAGATCACCCCGGGGATTTCAGTTGGCTACACCCTCGGGACACGAGTATCACGATGAAGATTTATGTTGGGAACCTTTCGTTTCAGACCTCCGAAGCCGAACTGAATGAGACTTTCTCGGAGTTCGGGAGCGTCCAGTCGGCGAGCCTGGTGATGGACCGGGACACCGGCCGTCCCCGCGGGTTCGGGTTCGTTGAGATGGCGGACGACGATGCGCGCAAGGCGATCGCCGACCTGAACGGGCGTGAAATCGGCGGTCGCCCGCTGACCGTCAACGAGGCCAAGCCGCGCGAGAGCCGGGGCGGCGGCGGCGGTCGCAGCGGCGGCAACCGCTGGTGAATCTCCCGCCGCGGTGAAATCCGCGACGATCACATCTGAATGATCCGGACGGGGACCCCCGACGGTGTCCCCGTCTCTTCGCGCGCGGCGTGTCGTGCCGCGGTGCGTCCGTTTTCTTTCTCAAGGCGTTCTTGCATGAACAATCAAGCGGCCCGCGGGGCCCGCAGCCGTCCGGAAGGCGGCGTAGCGATGTGCGACCCCGGGTCGTCGCACGGTTCGGTGCTGTTGCTGCGCGTGATCAACCTGCTCGCGGTCGTGATCCCGATTCTCGGCCTGGCAGCCGGGATCGGCCTGCTGTGGGGGGTCGCGTTCGACTGGGTGTACCTGGCGATCATGGGCGTGATGTACCTGATCTCCGCGGCCGGGATCACCATCGGTTACCACCGGCTGTTCACGCACCGGAGTTTCAAGTGCCCGAAGGTGATCGAGGCGATGTTCGCGGCTCTCGGCTCGATGGCGGTGGAGGGCCCCGTGCTGCAGTGGGTCGCGACCCACCGCAAGCATCACCATCACAGCGACCGGGAGGAGGACCCGCACTCCCCCCACACGCACGGGGAAGGCGTGGTGGGCACGCTGCGGGGGATGTTCCACGCCCATGTCGGATGGATCATCGCGTGCAAATCGTTCCGGTCCGTTCGAGACGGGTTCTCGACGGTCCCCCGCGGGATGTCGCGTTATGTGAAGGACTTCGAGAACGATCGGCTCTGCCGCTTCATGAGCAAGACCTTCCCGCTGTGGGTCGTCGTGGGCCTCCTGCTCCCTGCGGCGTTGGGCGGTGTGCTGACGATGTCGTGGACGGGCGTGCTGCTCGGGTTCATCTGGGGTGGGCTGGTGCGGGTGTTCCTGCTGCACCATGTGACCTGGAGCATCAACTCGGTGTGCCACATCTGGGGCACGCAGCCCTTCGACAGCCACGACGAGAGCCGGAACAACGCGATTTTCGGCGTGCTGGCGCTCGGCGAGGGGTGGCACAACAACCACCACGCGTTCCCCGCCTCGGCCCGCCACGGGCTGCGGTGGTGGGAGTTCGATATGAGCTACCTGCTGATCCTCGCGATGTCGAAGGTCGGGCTGGCGAGCCATGTCCGGGTGCCGCCCCGTGCGCGGATCGAATCCAAGCGGGTGCGCCGGGTGCGATGAGGGCTCGCGTCGGCGTGCCGCTCAGGGGCGGACTTTCTCCCACGCCTTCTCCAGGCGCTTGGGGCTGACGGGGACCGAGGTCTTGAGTTCCTGGGCGAAGACGGAGACGCGGAACTCCTCGTGGAGCCAGCGGAACTCGACGAGCTCGGGATCGACGATGCCCTCGTGATGGTGCTTGGTCGCGCGCTCCGCGAGCATCCGCTGCCAGCGGTGGACCTCGATCATCGACTGCGTGTCGCGCTCAACGCCGCCGCCGCGCAGGCGGTCGAGGCGGACTTCCATCCCGCGGAGGAACCGCGGGACGCAGCGGAGCCAGCGGTAGGGGGTGCGGGTGAGGGTGTGGGCGTGGACCATGGAGGACAGCTGGGCGCGCATGTCGCGCACCGCCCGCTCCCACGCGGGGGGGTGCTTGTCCTCGAGGCGCGAGGAGACGGCGCTGAAGCGGGTGAAGATCTGCTCGGCGAGGGGCGCGACCTCGTGCACGACCGGTGAGAGGCGGTTCCACGCTTCGTCGATGCGGGCGGTGAATTCCCCGTATGTGCGGGGGTGCTCGCGGTCGCCCACGAACAGGCGGTCGGCGATGAGCATCATGATCTCGTCGCGGAGTTGACCCGCGTCGCCCAGCGGGGCGTACCAGAGGGCGGTGGTCTGGAAGTTGGGGATCGCCCGGTCATCGAACTTCAGGTCTGTCTTCAGGCGGCGGATGCCCAGGCGTGCGAGGCCCAGGCGGGTCGCGTCGTCGGCGGCTTCGGGCGTGTCGAAGACGCGGAGCGCGACGGTGTGCGTGGTCGAGCCCTTGCCCTGCTTCGCGGACGGCGCCCCCTCGTCGACGATCGCTGGATAGCCCAGGATCGGCGTCGGGTCGCGGGCGATCTCGATCGAGCGGGGGAGGTCGCCGAAGTCCCATTCGGTGATCCCGTCGCGGTGCCACTCGCCCCGGGTGCGTCCCGCGAAGCCCGCCTTGATGCGGTCGGCGAACTCGCGGCGGAGCGTCGCGAGGTCGCGGCTGGTGGTGAGCTCCTCGCCCGACGCGTCGACGACGCGGTAGCGCATCGAAAGGTGGGCGGGGAGCTGGTCGGGGCGGAAGTCTTCGGGGCGGATGGCGACGCCGGCGCGGGCGCTGAGGAGTTTCGCGAGCTCGCCGATCAGCGAGCCCTCGCGTTGCAGGAGGTCGGCGGCGGCCTGCTGGGCGACGGGGACGATGTCGATGGAGCGGCGCGTCTGCTTGGGGAGCGTGCGGATGAGCGCTTCGACCTTCTCGGTAAGCAGGCCCGGGACAAGTCGGTCGGCGCGGTCGGCGTCGACCTGCCCGAGCTGCTCGACGGGGACCTCGAGCGTCACGCCGTCCTCGGGGCTCGCGGGGTCGTAGCGGTAGCGGAGGTCGAGGTCGCCCCCCGCGGTCGCGAAGCGGTCGGGGTACTGCCGCTCGTCGGCGGCGGTTGCGTCCCCGATCAGGATGTCGTCGATCGACATGTAGAGCACGCGCGGGTCGGCGCGCTCGGCCTGCTTGCGCCAGCGTTCGAACGAGCGCCCGCTGAAGACATCGGGGGGGAGCCTGCGGTCGTAGAACGCGTATCGGGCCTCGGCTTCCGCCATCAGGTCGCGTCGGCGGGCCTTGTCTTCGAGGTTCGCGATCGAGGCCTCGAGTTCGCGGTTGTGCAGCAGGGCCTTCGCGCTCGTGTCGTATTCGCCTTCGACCAAAGCGCTGTGGATGAAGATCTCGCGGGATTTGACGGGATCGACGGGGCCGAAATGGGCGCGGCGTTTGGGGACGATCTCGAGCCCGAGCATCGTGACTTTTTCGTAGGCCATCACGCGGGCAGACTTCGCGTCCCACTGGGGCTCGGAATAGGTCTTGCGGATGAGGTGGGTGCCGAGGTCCTCGATCCACTTGGGGTCGATGGTCGCGATCGTTCGGGCGTAGAGGCGGGTGGTGCGGACGAGCTCGGCCGCCATGACCCACTTGGGTTTCTCGCCGAACAGGGACGAGGAGGGGTGGAGGTAGAAGCGCGTGCCGCGGGTGCCCTTGTACTCGTGCTTTTCGTCGAGGACACCGACATTGTTGAGCAGGCCTGTGAGCAGGGCGCGGTGCAGCGCATCGTCGTTGTGGGCGCGCACGGCGGTGTCGAACCCGAGCTCGCGGGCGATCTGGCGGAGCTGGCTGAGCACCTCGCTCCACTCGATGAGGCGGCGTTCGGAGAGGAAGTTCTGCCGGCACGCCTTGGTGCGTTTCGATCGGCTCAGCGGGCGGATCGAGTCGTGGTAGAAGTGCCAGACATTCAGCAGGCTCATGAAGTCGGAGGTCTCGTGGGCGAACTTCTCGTGCGCCTGGTCGGCCTCGTTCTGGAGTTCCGCGGGGCGGTCGCGGGGGTCCTGGACGCTCAAGCCCGCGGCGAGGATGAGGACATCGTGCAAACAGCCCTCGTCGCGCCCCGCGAGGACCATCCGCCCGACGCGTGGGTCGATGGGCAGGCGGGCGAGGTCGCGGCCGATCTCGGTGAGCTCGCCCTCGTCGTCGATCGCGCCGAGCTCGGTGAGCGTGTCGTAGCCGTCGCGGATGAGGCGGGAATCGGGGGGCTCGACGAAGGGGAAGCGGTCAGGGCGTCCGAGCTTGAGGGCTGACATCTGGAGGACGACGCTCGCGAGGTTGGTCCGCAGGATCTCGGGGGGTGTGAACTCGTCGCGGCTCTCGAAGTCATCCTCGGAATAGAGGCGGTAGCAGACGCCGGGCCCGACCCGCCCGCACCGGCCCTTTCGCTGGTTGGCCGACGCCTGGCTGATCGGCTCGATGTCGAGGCCCTGCACCTTTGTGCGCGCGCTGTAGCGGCTGATGCGGGCGGTCCCGGGGTCGATGACATAGCGGATGCCGGGGACGGTGATCGAGGTCTCGGCAACATTGGTCGCGATGACGATCCGACGGCCCGGGTGGGGCTTGAAGGCCTTGCGTTGCTCTTCGATGGAGAGGCGGGCGTAGAGCGGGAGGATCTCGTCGCCCCGCCCATGAGCGTTCTCTCCGAAATGCCGGCGGAGGGCGTTGGCGGTCTCGCGGATCTCGCGCTCGCCCGGCATGAAGATCAGGATGTCCCCTCGCGTCTGGGCGTCGATCTCGCGGACGCAGTCGAGGACGGCGCCGGTGAGGTCCTCGGGGTCGCGCATGAACGAGCCCGGGGGGATCTCGGCGCGACCCGACTCGGCACCGGGGAGGGGGCGGTAGACCGTCTCGACGGGGTGGGTGCGTCCGGGAACCTCGATGATGGGCGCGGGGCCCTGCGTGGTCGCGAAGTGGTCGGCGAAGCGCTGCGGGTCGATCGTCGCGCTGGTGATGATGAGCTTGAGATCGGGGCGGCGGGGGAGGATCTGGTGGAGGTAGCCCAGCAGGAAATCGATGTTGAGGCTGCGTTCGTGGGCCTCGTCGATGATGATCGTGTCGTACTGCTGGAAGAGTCGGTCGGATTGGGTCTCCGCGAGCAGGATGCCGTCGGTCATCAGTTTGACCATGGTGCGGTCGGAGGTCTGATCGCCGAAGCGGACCTTGCTGCCCACGAGGTCACCCAGGTTCGTGCCCAGTTCCTCCGCGATGCGTGCGGCGACGGTGCGTGCGGCGATGCGTCGGGGCTGGGTGTGCCCGATCAGCCCGTCCACGCCGCGCCCGAGCCCGAGGGCGGCGTCCATGCAGATCTTGGGGAGCTGGGTGGTCTTGCCCGATCCGGTCTCGCCGCAGAGGACGACGACCTGGTGCTCGCGGATCGTCGAGGCGATCTCCTCGCGCATCGCGGAGACGGGGAGGTCCTCGGGGTACGCGATCCGCTCGGGGCGGGCGGCGAGGCGGTCGAGGCGTCGCTGGCGGGAGCGTTCGGCGTCCGCGGCGATGCGGTCGAGGATCTGGCGTTTTTTCTGGGCCGGCATCCGGCGGTTGCGGCTGAGACCCGCGAGGCGGGCCTTGAGACGCGGTTTGTCTGCGCCGAGCACGCCTGTGAAGTTGATGCGTTGGTTCGGATCGGGCATCGGGGGAGCGAGGGGGCGATGGAGGGCGGGGGGCAGAAAATCGCGTCGTCGCGCGTGAGTCTTGCGGAATATCAAAGGCGGGCCGACGGTTGGTGGCGCGGGCGCGTCCCCGGAAACCGGTTTCATTCGCGGCAGAGCGATCGAGGCCGCAACCGATCGCGTGAAGATCGGAACAAGAAGTGCGCGATTCGGGTGAATCGTGCTTGACCAGTGGACCGAAAGATGTATTGTCTTGACGAACCGCGGCGTGAAACCCGCGTAGAAGAGACTGAAGGATACGACCTGTGACCCGAACCTCTTGCCACATTTCCCTTATGACCTGCGTCAAAGTCCAGCGTTGGGCGTGCGCGGTGGTCTCTTTGGGGAGTGGCTGAGAACGACTCAGTTCCGAACGACCCTCGAAGAGGCCACCGGCAGATCGGTGGCCTTTTTTCGTTGCTTCTCTCCCTCCCGGCATGGGCCGGGGGGCCTTGATCCGGGACGCGTCGTGCGTCCCGGGATGAACCGAGACCGGAGGCATTCCGATGACGCTCGACACGACTTCGCTGATCACCCTGACCGACGCGGCGCTCGAGGGCGGCAACGCCCTCAGCGCGATGGCCGGAGCGGTTGCGGCTTCGACCGCGACCGACGCGGGGACCATGATCGTCGTCATCGGCTCATCGCCGCACGCGCAGCAGGTGATGGAACAGCGATCCAATGCGCTGTGCGCCACGGGGGATCTGTTGTGCCGTTCGAATCTGGTGACGCTCCCCGCGCGGGAGAACGCGCAGCGGTTCGCGGGCCTGCTCGGGATGCTGGGCGTCGACGCGTTGCTGCTCGACCCGGTGCTGTTCGCGCCGATCACGCGGGGGCACGCGCTGGAGGCGGAGCCCCGGCTGCTGCACGCGAAACGGTACGAGCAGGCGGCCCTGCGGCACCGTGTGCTCGTGATCGCGGGGGGCGTTGGACGCACACCGGAGGGCGACACGACAAGCCTCGGCACGGGTGGTGCCGAACTGAGCGGGTTGTTCATCGCGCAGCGGCTGGGGCTGCCGGTCAGCCTGGTCGTCTCGTCTCGCGAGATCGATACGGGCTACGCGCTGCCCAAGCGAGCGGAGCTGTTCGCCCGCAAGCACGGGGTCTCTTATGCCCTGAGCGTCGGGATCGAGACGGGCGCACCCGCGGACGAGCCCGTGCCGGCCTGAATCCCGGATGGACTGGATCCGTCTGACCCGCGGATGATGCGATCTATCCCCGAGCCGCGGCGACAAAGGCCGCGGCTTTCTTTGCGCTCACGGGGTTCGACCAGGTGCCGCCTTCCTTGATCGAGGACCCGACGATGACGCCGTCCGCGACGGCGAGCATCTCTAAGGCGTTCCGTTCGGTGACCCCGCTCCCGATCAGAACGGGGAGCCCCGAGGCGTCCTTTGCGGCCCGCGCGTCGCTGGGGTCGGCGGCGCGGCCCGTCCAGGCCCCGGTGATGATGAGCCCATCGGCCCCGAAGAAGGCCGCGGCGTGGGCGGCGTCGGCGACGGTGATGTCGGCGCTGATCGCGTGCGATGCGTGCTTCTTCTTGATGTCGGCGAAGACCGAGACCCGGTGCGGATCGGACGCGGCGCCGATCGCGGCGCGGTAGCGCAGCAGAGGCCCCGCTTCGGCGTCTGGGAGCAGGCCCTCGTCGGCGACATGGGCATAGACGAAGTTCTCGCAGCGGATGAAGGTGCCGCCGATCGCTTGGGCGACCGCGAGCGCGTGCCGGTTGCCTCCCGAGAGGATCTGGACCCCCAGGGGGCAGGTCACCGCGGAGGCGACCTCGGCGCCGGCGCGGGTCATGGACGCGACGATCTCGGGGCCCAGGCGGTCGCCGTGCACATACGGCGCGTCGTGCATGTTCTCGATGATGATGGCGTCGAACCCGGCGTCTTCGAGGACGCGGGCCTCATCGGCGGCGGCCGCGGCGAGGTGCTCGACGCTGGCGCCGTCGTGCGCGGGCGTGCCCGGGAGGGCGCCGACATGGACCATGCCGATGAGGGCGTTGCCGATCTCGAAGGGGTGGGGTGTGCTCATCGCGGGGAGTCTAGAGGGGGAATCGGGGGCGGTCCGCGCCGTCGCGGTGGCGCCGGGCTCAGAGGAAGATGCCGGCGATCGAGGCGGTCATCCAGCTCGCGAACGCGCCCCCGATCATGGCGCGGAAGGCGAGGGAGACGAATTGATCCCGCCGGCTCGGGGCGATGGCGCTGAGGCCCCCGATCTGGATGCCGATGGACCCGAAGTTGGCGAAGCCGCAGAGCGCGAAGGCGGCGATCGCGCCCGATCGTTCCGAGATCTCGGCGCCCGCGGGGTCGTTGATGCCTTGGGCGAGGGTGCCGAAGGCGATGAACTCGGTGGCGACGATCTTTTCGCCCATGAGGCGTCCGATGAACGCCGCGTCGGCCCACTCGATGCCCATGGTCCAGGCGAGGGGGGCGAAGAGCCAGCCCAGGAGCGTCTGGAGGCTGAGACCCTCGACGCCGCGCTCGGCGAGGAAGGACGCGACGGGGCCCCAGTCGCCCAGGGCGCGGATGGGCCAGTTGACGAGCGCAAGCAGGGAGACGAAGGCGATGAGCATCGCGCCGACATTGAGCGCGAGTTTCAGCCCGTCGGTCGCGCCCGCGGAGGCGGCGTCGAGGAGGTTGGCGGAATCCTCGATCTCCGCGGCGGCGACGGCGTGGGTCTCGTCGGGGGGCTCGGTCTCGGGGACGAGCACCCGCGCCATCACGAACGCGGCGGGGGCGGACATCACGCTCGCGGTCAGCAGGTGGCGGATCCAGAGCGCCTGCTGGGCGCGCGCAGCGTCGAGGGCGGCGCGGGCCGCGTCGAAGCCCTCCGGGGTCATGCCCGCTTCGGGCCCGGGCGGGAGCGGGGTCAGGAAGTTGACATACCCCGCGAGCACGCTCCCCGCGATCGTCGCGAACCCGCCCACCATCAGGGTCATGAGGCCTGCGCGGCTCATCTTGTCGAGATAGGGCTTGATGCACAGCGGGGCCTCGGTTTGTCCCACGAAGACATTCGCGGCCATCGCGAGGGCCTCGGCGCCCGAGACGCCCAGGCTGCGCCTGAGCAGCCAGGCGAGGGCGGCGACGATGCGGGGCATGAGCCCGATGTGGTAGAGCACCGCCATGAGCGAGGCGAAGTAGATGATGACGGGCAGGACCTTGATCGCGAACACGAAGCCCCAGGGGCCCGCGGGGTCGAGCAGCTCGCGCCCGAAGATGAACGCGATGCCCTCGTCGGCGAGGCTGATGACCATCGCGACGCCCTCTGCGAAGAACTGGAAGACCGCGACGACGGGCGGGAACTTCATGAGCACCAGCGCGAGCACGAGCTGGAGCGCGACACCCCCCAGCACGACCCGGACGGGGAACGCGCGGCGGTTCTCGCTGATGAGCCAGGCGAGCGCGACGAGCACGCCCACGCCCAGCAGGCCGGTCGGGTTCATGAGGTCGGGTCTCCGTGATCGGGGCCGTGCTCGGGGTTCGGGGAGACTAGCCGACCCGGAGGCGCCGCGCGCGGCTATGTTTGCGACGCATGGGCGACGCGCAGAACATGCTCGAGTGGGAAGGCGCCGCGGCGCGGATCGTGGAAGCGGTGCGGGCGCGCGGGGCGCGGGGGGCGCTCCCGGTCGTCGGGATCACGGGCCCGGCGGGGGCGGGAAAGTCCACGCTCGCGGGTCTCGTCGCTGGGCACGCGGGCGGCGTGGTGGTTTCCACGGATGATTATCTGCCCGACTACGAGCGGGTCCCCGAAGCCGAGCGCGATCTCCCGGAGCACGCGGACCTGCCCCTGCTCGTCGAGCATCTGCATGCGCTGCGGTCCGGCAAAGCGGCGGAGGTTCCGGTCTGGTCGTTCCACGAGCACAAGCGCGTCGATGTGCGGCTCGTTCAGCCTCCGGGCGTTGGATCGACAGGGGGCGGGGCGGGCGCCGGGCTGATCGTCGTCGAGGGGCTGTTCGCGCTGCACGAGAGGCTGGGTGATGTGGTCGATCTGCGGGTGTTCGTCGAGGCGCCAGCGGAGGTTCGCTGGGCCCGCTGGGAGGCGATCGAGCAACGCGGCGAGCGGGGCATGGGCGTCGAAGCGGCTCGCGCGTTCTTCCACGAGGTCGCGGACCCGACCTATGCGCGTCACGCGCCGGTCTATCGGGCGGCGGCGGACCTGATCGTGACCAACCACTGAGCCCCGGTGATGAGCCCGGGCGGTGATCGGGATGGGGTCCCGGCTCGCGTCGGAACCCGCGAGCCACTATGCTGTTCCGACTCGGGAGTGGGCCCGATACACGAGGGACGGCATGAGCGACGAACAGCAGCAGGATCGGTTCGAGGCCGCGGATCCGGTGATCGCCGACAAGGCGATGGAGGGTCTGGCCGACGAGCCCGCGGGATCGGTGAAGAAGGGACAGCCCGCCGGATTGTGGGTGCTGTTCATCACCGAGATGTGGGAGCGGTTCAGTTACTACGGCATGCGGGCGCTGCTGGTGTACTACCTGATCGCGTCCACGGCGGAGACGCTCGCGGACGGCGAGGCGAACCACAACCCGGGGTTCGGCTGGACCGAGGAGAGCGCGTACAAGCTCTACGGCTTCTACACGATGTCGGTCTACCTGACCCCGCTGGTGGGCGGGTGGCTCGCCGACAAGTTCCTGGGCACGCACCGCTCGATGCTGATCGGGGGGTGGATCATCGCGTTGGGGCACATCACCCTCGCGTTCACGGAGTTCTTCGGGATCCCCGCGGGCGAGGTGGTCACGCTGCAGACCGGGCCCGGCGCGCTGGTGACCTTCATCACCGGTCTGGCGCTCATCGTGATCGGCACGGGCTTCTTCAAGCCCTGCGTGTCGGTGATGGTGGGGCAGCTCTACGGCGAAAACGACCCCCGGCGCGATTCGGGGTTCACGATCTTCTACATGGGCATCAACCTCGGCGCGTTCCTGTCGCCGCTCGTCGCGGGAACGCTGGGCGAGAAAGTCGGCTGGCACTGGGGCTTCGGGGCCGCGGCGGTCGGCATGATCCTGGGCCTGATCTTCTACCAGATCTTCCGTCCGAAGTACCTGCACGGGATCGGTCTGCCGCCGCACCACGCGCCGGAGCACGAGGAGGGCAAGGAGCCGACCGCGGCCGACATCGCGCAGGCGGAGAAGGACGAGTATGAGGCGACCCGTCCGCTGACGACGGTGGACTTCCAGCGTCTGCTGGTGATCCTGGTGCTCGCGTTCCTGGGCAACATCTTCTTCTGGACCGCCTTCGAGCAGGCGGGGACATCGATGAATGTGTTCGCGCAGCAGAATACCGATCGGACGCTGTGGGGCATGCTCGAAGAAGCATTCCCGGCGACTTGGTACCAATCGGTCAACGCGCTGACGATCGTGGTGTGTGCACCGATCTTCTCGCTGCTCTGGGTGTGGCTCGCGAGGAAGAACCTCAACCCCTCGACGCCCATGAAGTTCGCGTTCGGGCTCTGGCTCCTCGGGCTCTCGTTCCTCGCGATGGTGCTCGGCGCGATTGATGCCAAGGAAGGGCTCGCGGGCCCGCACTGGCTGTTGATCACCTACATCGTCTACACCTGGGGCGAGCTCTGCCTGAGCCCCGTCGGGCTGTCGATGGTGACCAAGCTCAGCCCCAAGCGGCTGCAGGCCCTCATGATGGGCATCTGGTTCCTCTCGCTCGCGGGGTCCAACTTCGCCGCGGGCTGGGTCGCGGCGTTCAGCACGCGGTTCCTGCCCGGCGAGAACGGCGAGGCGCCGCAGTACACCTTCTTCATCGAAGGGCTGCCGGGGTTCTACCTGATGCTCGTGGTCTTCCCGATCGGCGCGGGCGTCGTGATCGCGCTGATCAGCCCGATCCTGAGGAAGTGGATGCACGGGATCAAGTAAGCCCGGACATTCTGCTCAACACCAACGAGCCCCTCGCGCGAGCGGGGGGTTTTTCATTGGCGCGTTGACAGGCGGTATCCGAGAAGAAACCCCTCGCTCGCGCGAGGGGCTCGCTTGATCGTGGATCGTCGGATGAGTGATCGTGAGGGCCTACGCCGTCAGGGCTCGCAGCACTTCGCTGATGGTCGTCTTGCCGTCGAGCGCCTTGGCGTACCCGTCCTGCTTGAGGGTAGAGAGGTGACCCTCTTCGAGCGCGTGGGCCGCGATGGTGGGGGCGTTGATGCGGTTCATGATCATCTCGCGGATCTCGTGGCTCATGGTGAGCAGTTCGTAGATCCCGAGGCGGCCCCGGTAGCCCGTCTGCCGGCATTCGCGGCAGCCCTCGCCCTTGGTCAGGGTCTGTCCCTGGCGCAGGTTGAAATCCTTGGGCAGGTCGCCGACATCGGGCTCGTAGGCGCAGCCGCAGGCTTTGCAGACGCGCCGCACGAGGCGCTGGGCGAGCACGCCCTCAACGGAACTCGCGATGAGGAAGGGCTCGACGCCCATGTCGATCAGGCGGGTGACGGCGCCCGACGCGTCGTTGGTGTGCAGGGTGCTGAAGACGATGTGCCCCGTCAGCGAGGCCTGCACCGCGGTCTCGGCGGTCTCCTTGTCGCGGATCTCGCCCACCATCACCGCGTCGGGGTCGTGACGCAGGATGGACCGCAGGCCCGCGGCGAACGAGAGCCCGACCTTGGTGTTCACCTGGATCTGGTTGACGCCCGGGACATGGTACTCGACGGGGTCTTCGACGGTGATGCACTTGATCTCGTCGCTGACGATCTTGTTGAGCGAGGCGTACAGCGTCGTCGACTTGCCCGAGCCCGTCGGGCCCGTCACCAGCACGATCCCGTGGGGGCGGCTGATCATCTCGATCCACGGGTCGTTCACATGCCGGGGCATGCCCAGGTCGTCCAGCGACATCAGCACGGCGCTCTTGTTGAGCACGCGGAGCACCACGCCCTCCCCGAACAGCATCGGGATCACGCTGACGCGCAGGTCGAACTCCTCGATCTTCCCGTCCTTGTTCCGGCTCGAGAAGGTGATCCGCCCGTCCTGGGGCTTGCGCTTCTCCGCGATGTTCAGGTTCGCCATGATCTTCAGGCGGCTGATGATCGCGGACGCGAACCGGTTGATGCTGGGGGGGACATTCGCGCGTTGCAGCACGCCGTCGATGCGGTAGCGCACCGCGAGCTCGTCCTCGTAGGGCTCGATGTGGACATCGGTCGCGCGTTCGTTGATCGCTTCGATCAGCAGGTCGTTGACGAGCTTGATGACGCTCGCCTCTTGCGCCTGCTCGATCTCGTCCTGCGCCGCGTCGGCGCCCGCGATGTCCTCGGCGCCGCGCTCGGCGGCCATCGCGTCGAGGGTGTCGCCGCCCACCCCGTAATGGCTGCGGATGAACTTGTGGAGCTCCGCCTCGTCCGCGAGGACGAGCTCGATGGCGCAGCCCGTGAGCAGGCGGAGCTCGTCGAGGGCGGTCAGCTCGAAGGGGTCGCTGGTCGCGACGGTGAGCGTCCCGTTGTTCCGCTCGATCGGCACGCAGTGCTGCTTGTAGACCAGCTGGGCGGGGAGGCTCTCGAGCACCTCGGGTTCGACCGGGGTCTGCGAGAGGTCGACAACCGGCATGTGGAACTGGTCGCCCAGCGCGTGGAGCACATCCGCGGCGCTGACGAACCCCAGGCGCACGAGCACCCGGTCCAGACGCTCCCCGCTGCGACGCTGTTCCGCGATCGCCGCGTCGAGCTGGTCGCGTGTGATCAGCCCGCGTTCTTCGAGTATGACGCCGATACCCATGCGCTCTCAGTCTACCGCTGCAACCGGGGTTCCGATGCAGGCGTTCGTCTTTTCGATCCGCAGCGTGCGGACCTTGGAGAAGATCGACCGGGCCGCGGCCGCCCGTCCTGTTTTCGCGTCCCGAACGCGCCCGGATGGGCTTTCTGTGGCACTCAGGCGGGATAGGTGCACTTCGTGCGGTCGGTCTCCCACACGCTGACCGCCCGGAGCGTCCCGCCCGCCTCGCGCAGCGGACCCTGTAATAACTCGAAACAGACCCTCGCGATATTTTCGACGCTCGGGTTCAGCCCCCCGTCGCTCGCGAATTCCGTCGTCTGGTCGTTGAGATGTTTGTGGTCGAACCGTTCGATGACCGTCTCGTCGACGATGCGCTCGAGCGTGCCGATCGGCAGGGGCGATGCCGGGTCGACCGCGACCGCGGGCTCGACGCGGTAGTTGTGCCCGTGCCCCGCGGGGTTGTTGCACTTGCCGAAGAGGCGCTCGTTCTCCGCGTCGCTCAGCGACGGGACATGCAGGCGGTGGGCCGCGGAGAACTCGAACATCTGTCGGACGAGGACCTCAGCAGCGCTCGTGTCCATCGGATGCCTTTCGTGGGGGGAACGGGCTTCGTAGACGAGGTGGGGGGACGGGTGCAGCGCGACGGAGGCGACCCGCACGGGCAGCAGACGCGTCGCGGCGCCGAGCAGATCGGTCACCAGCGTCGATGGCGCGTCCCCGCCCGCGACGGCCTTCGCGACGAGCGGGACGAGTTCGCCGTGCACCGCGGTGTCGATCTCCTTGATGTTGATCAGGTACCCCGTCTCGGGGTCGGGCTCGCCCTCGCAACGCACCTCGATCGAATAATGGACCCCGAGCCCCTCCATCGGGGGTTTGCCCGATTCGCCGTTCGCGCCCTCGCCCGGTCGGTTCCCGGGGGCGCGGCCCCCGGCGGGCAGGTTGAACCGGACTGTTCGGGTCAGGCGGTGCATCGGGCGGACTGTATCCTTCGATGCACACCCCAACGCGGGATGCACCCGCGGCGGCCCATGACCGATTGCCGGACAGATTCGGCGCCGCGACGCAGCCCGAACACAGGAGATTCTGAGATGCGCACGATCATCGCCCTCGCCGCGTCCTTCGCCCTGACCCTGACCGCTGGTGCCATCGCGTCGTCCCCGAGGCCCGTCCAGCCCGAGCCCAAGTCCGCGATGCCGGTGACGCCCTATGTGCTCAAGCACGAGATGAAGCGGATCGACGGGACCGCGGAGAGCCTCGAGAAGTACAAGGGCAAGGTCGTGCTGATGGTGAACACCGCGAGCCGGTGCGGGCTCACCCCGCAGTATGAGGCGCTCGAGAAGCTCTACCGGGACTACAAGGACAAGGGCCTGGTGGTGCTGGGGTTCCCCGCGAACAACTTCATGAACCAGGAGCCCGGCTCGAACAAGGAGATCCAGGCCTTCTGCACCGAGCGGTTCGATGTGACCTTCCCGATGTTCGAGAAGATCAGCGTGAAGGGGGAGGACGCCCACCCGCTGTACAAGCAGCTCGCGGCGCAGCCCGACCCCGCGGGGGGGGAGCCCTCGTGGAACTTCACCAAGTACCTCGTCGATCGTGAGGGCAACGCGGTGATGCGGTTCGACCCCCGGATGAAGCCCACGAGCGAGAAGATCATTGCGCAGATCGAGGCGCTGCTGGGCGAGGAGTGACCGGAGGCGGCGCCGCGGGGTATCCTCAACGCGCCGATGCCCACCTTCGAGTACATCGCGATTGACCCGGCCGGCGAGCGCACGACGGGCGTGATCGCGGGCAACTCCGAGCAGGCGGTGTACGCCGAGCTCGAGGCCCGCTCGATGACGCCCGTGCGTCTGTCCGAGAAATCGGAACGCTCGGGACGGCGTGGCATCGGGACCAGGCAGCTCGCGACGGTCTACACCCAGCTCGCGGACCTGCAACGCGCGGGCGTGCCGCTGCTCCGCGCCCTCACGCTGTTGAGCAAACAGAAGAGCAAGCCTCGCCTCGCGACGGTGTTCCGCAGGCTCAGCGAGCGCGTCAGCGACGGCGGCGAGCTCGCCGAGGCGATGGCCGAGCAGCCGGGCGTGTTCCCGCGCGTGCATGTCGCGATGGTCCGCGCCGGGGAGAAGGGCGGTTTCCTCGAGCAGGTCTTCGAGCAGCTGGGGCGGTTCGTGAACGCGGAGGCGGACCTCCGCGGGAAGGTGGTGGGGAGCCTGGTCTACCCCGCGGTGCTGGTCACCGTCGGCGCGATCGTGATGAGCATCCTGTTCACCTTCTTCGTCCCGATGTTCCGCGACAAGATGCTCTCCAGGCTCGACACGGTCCCCGCGGTGACCTCGTTCGTGCTGGGCCTGAGCGACATCGTGTCGAAGTACGGGCTGGTCCTGCTGGCCCTGATCGTCGCGGCGGGGTTCGGGCTCTGGTCGATCCGCACGCGTCCCGATGTTCGCCGGGCGGTCTCGATCGCGCGCACGAAGGCACCCGTGCTGGGCCCGCTGACACGCGCGCTCGCCGCGGCCCGGTTCTGCCGCCTCCTCGGGACGATGGAATCCAACGGCGTGCCCCTGCTGACAGCGATGGGGATCGCGAAGGACGCGGCGGGGAACGCGCTGATGGAGGACGCGATCGGGCGCGCGATCGAGGCCGTCCGAGCGGGCGAGCCCCTCGCGGGCCCCTTGGGCGAATCGGGCCTGTTCGCGGACGATGTGATCGAGATGATCTCCGTGGGCGAGGCCGCGGGGAATGTGGACCAGGTGATCCTGAATGTCGCGGACACGCTCGAGGGCCGGGTGGATCGTCTGCTCGCGGGCGCGGTGAAGCTGATCGAGCCCCTTCTTCTGGTGGTTCTGGCGGTGAGCATCGGTCTTGTTGCCGTCGCGCTGATTCTGCCGATGACCCAGATGACCTCGAGTCTGTAATAGGCGCGCGGCGATCCGCACCTTTGTGGGCGTTCGCGCGTATGCCTCTTGCGGATGAACGGGGACGATGCTAGTGTGGACTAATCTGCGGCCCACCAGGGGGGCGTGCGCTGGCCGGCGATCGAGCCGAGCCATGCCGGGCCCGGGCCGCGGGGGATGGATCCCGATACGAACACGACGCGCCTCGGGCGTGGCTCTCCGCGGGGCCCGTTCCGGGGACGAAGGAGCGAACGCGATGGAAACGAAGATGCTGGTGACCGCGACCCGCCGCCCCGCTACGACCCGTGGGGGCTTCACGCTGATCGAACTGCTGATCACGATCGCGATCGTGATCGCGCTGGGCGCGATCGTGGGCGTGCCGCTGCTGGGCGCACGCGACGAGGCGAATGTGGGCATTGCTCAGACGCAGCTCGACAACATCGAGCAGGCGCTCGAGTTCTTCGAGCTCGACTACCGGCGCGTCCCGAACGAGGAAGAGGGGCTCGCGGTCCTGTGGGACAAGGAGATGCTCGACCCCGACTCGGACGAGACCAAGTGGAAGAAGTATCTCTCCGAGGCCCTGCCCAACGACCCGTGGGGCAACGAGTGGGGCTACCGGGGCGAGGACCCCGAGTACGGGGAGAAGTACGACCTCTGGTCGAACGGGCCCGATGGTGAGGAGGGCACCGAGGACGACATCGTCGCGTGGAGCACTTCCGAGGAAGACGAGTTCGGCGACTTCGGGGGCGATATGCCCGACGCGCCGGCGCCCTGAGGCGTCGTCGCTGATTCGTGTCGCGGGCCGATGCGGGGGCGGGTGTCGCCCTTTTCGGCACCGCGGGTTCGTCGCGGTCATCGGGGTCTCGTGGGTTGGTGAGCGGAGTCTCATGCCTCGCCTCGTGCGCACATCTCCGGTCTTTCGGGGCGTGTCCCGCGTTCCCGGGTTCACGCTGATCGAGATCCTGCTGGCGATCGGTCTGCTCGTCGCGGTGCTCTCGATCGCGGGCCCGGCGCTGTATTCGCGGATCGCGCCGCGGACCTTCGACGAGACGATCGAACGCTTCGCGGGCGAGCTGCGGCTGGCGCGGGAGGATGCGCGGCGGACCGGGGAGATCCGCCTGATCTATGCGACGCGGTCCGTGCGCGCCGGGGGGGACCCGGCGGGCTCGATCCGTATCGAATCACGCCGGACGCCTGTGGAAGACGACGCGGCCTCAACCGGTGATGGGCCCTTTGGTGGCTTCGAGGGCGGCTTTCCTGATCCCGCGAGCGGGGCTGGTTCGCTCAGCACCGAGACGATCGGTTCATCAGCCGCGGATCCGTTCGGCGGCGCGACGGGCGGCCTGATGGACGACGAGCGTCCCCGGCTGCTCTTCACGCTCCCCGATGACTATTCGCTGACCCATACCCGCCCCGCGTTCCTGGTCGAAGACGAGGGGTTCGGGGTCGCGTTGGACGATGCGGCGCTCGAGGAGATCGGGGGGATCGCGGAGCCTGAGGGCATGATGGGCCCGGGCGGCGAGAGCTTTGAGGGGATCGGGGGGCTCGATGAGGAGCCGCGGTCGACGCTGCTCGCGGTGTGCGTGCCCGATGGGACGGTGCTCGCGGCGCGGCCGACCTGGATCGTCGATCCGGATGAGCGCACGGCGCGGCTCCGGATCGATTCGGCATCTGGACAGATCTGGTTCGAGCGGGTGCGGGTGGACAATCTGGACCGGGGCCTGATCGACGAAGCGATGGAAGTGCCCGGTGCCGGGATGACGCCCGATCGCGGGATGGAACGCCCGGAAGGGGGGCGACCGTGAGCGGGGTGCCTCGAGTGCGCACGGATCGCGGCGCGATCCTGCTCGAGATCGTGCTGTCGCTGGGGCTGTTCCTCGCGACCTCGATGACGCTGTTCATCGTCGTGAGCGGCGCGGTGGAGAGTCTTCGGCGTTCACGATCGGAACTGCTCGCGGCGGATCATGCGCGCAACGCGCTGGCGATGATCGAGGCGGGGATCGCGCGTCCCGAGACGCTGAACGGGCCCGTGATGCCCTGGTCCGGGAGCGGGGACGATCTGGGCTTGGACGCCGACGGGGGCATGGGGTTCGGCGGTCCGATGGAGGCTGGGTTCCCGGGGAGCGCGGACGGCTTTGAGGCCGCGGACAGCGGGATGGGCGGTGAGCCGATCGGGGGCGGGTTGATGGGCGGCGCCCCGGGCGGTGACGACCTGGGCTGGGCGCTCGAGATCGAGACGGAACCCGCGGAGGTCGCGGGTCTGACGCTCGTGGTCGTGCGCGCGTACGAGACCGACGCGGCGGGTGGCGAGGCGGAGAACGGCGCGTCGTACACGCTTCGGCAGATCATGTCGCTCTCGGGCGGATCGGACGACTCGTTCGGGGATACGGAGACGGGGGGCGCCCCGTGAGCGCGCGGGTGTGGACATCGCCCGCGTCTCGGCGCGGGTTTTCGCTGCTGGAGTTGCTCGTCGCGATCGGGCTGCTCGCGGTGCTGATCGGCGCGGTGTACGCGTTCATCACGACGCTGTTTGCGCGTGAGACACGCGCCCTGGACGAGGCGGCGCGATCGCAGACGGCGCTGATGGTGTTCGATCGCCTGGAGAGTGACCTGATGGGGGCAATCGCGACGGGGCCCTCGGGGCGCACGGGGCTGTCGGGCACGCGGGAGCAGCTAACAGTGGCGCACCGTTCGGTCTTGCCCGGCTCGGCGTCGGCGCCGTGGTCGGATGCGCAGTGGACGACAATCCGGTTCGATCGGCGGCGCGGGCGGATCTCGATCGAGCGGCGCGACGGCGAGGCAGAGTCTCCGGGCGAGCCGACGCCGTACCCGGTCCCGGTGCGTGCGGCTCGGTTCCGTTACTACGACGGATCGGGTTGGCGGGAGTCGTTCAACTCGGCGCGCGGGCTTCCCGTCGCGGTCGAGCTCGCGCTGTGGTTTGGGGAGGTTGCGGTCGAGGATGACGCGTTGCCTCTGGAGGATGAGCGGGGCTTGGACGGCGATGGCCGCGTGCGAGGTTTCGAGCCTGACGAGCCGTTCGATCCGAGCGCGATGAGTCTCGAGGAGCTCGCGCGGATGACGGGCGGGTTCGGCGGGGATGGCGACGCCCCGGATCCGGAGCTCGAGCTCGAGGATCTTGGGCAGCCTGATCGGGTCCGCCTGATCACGATCCCCGATGCGCGGGTTCCGCGGATGGTCCGGCGGGCGAGCGGGCCCTCTTTCTCGGCGGGGGGTGTGCCTTGAACAGGGTGCGAACCCGGCGAGAGACGAGGCGGCGGGGCACGGCGCTCTTCGCGGTGTTGTTCCTGGTGGTCGTCGCGACGCTGTCGGCGGCATCCATGTTGACGGCGACGGCGGCGGAGCGGACCTCCGTGGTCCGTTCGCTCGAGGAGTTGGAACTGCGGATGGCAGTGCGCTCGGCGCTCGCGGTCGCGACGGCGGACCTCGCGAGCCAGCGAGAAGCGATGCTGTCGGGAGAAGTTCCGGACGCGCCGGGCTCGGTCCGGATTGATCGCGGCGAGAACGCGCCGGGGATCGTTGTGGAGTTTGTCCCGGATTCGGCGGGGCGCGTGCTGGCGCCCGAAGCGGGGCGGCTGGACCTGAATTCGGCGCCGCCGGAGTCGCTCGGGGCGCTTCCCGGGATGACCGAGGCGCTCGCGGCGCGGATCGTGCGCGTGCGGGAGTCGTCCCCGTTCCGGTCGGTCGCGGAAGCGCTCGCGGTCGAGATGGGGCTCGCGGCGGCGGACGAGGCCGGGGCGGGCGCCGGTGGGAACGACGGCCTTTTGAATGAGAACGCGGACGAGACGGGAACAAGCCCGGATGGCGCCGGCGGGGCGGGGGGCCTAACCACGGCGGACCTGCCCTCGGCGTTCGACGCAGATTTCGGTGATCCCTCGGGAGATTCGGCATCTGTGGGCGGTGCGGGGAGCGCCGGAGAGGGTGATGAGGTCGGTGCGTTCGGCGAGGACGGGCGTGGTTCGTGGGCGGACCTGGTGACGGTGTTCGCGGCGGATCCGCAGGTCGCCTGCGGGGCGAGCGAGCCCGATCGGATCGGGGCACCGCTCGTGAATGTGAACGCGCCGTGGTCGGATCAGCTCGAGCAGCGGGTCGCGGAGGCGGTGGGGGGCGTCGGCGGGTCGGGTGATCCGATCCGGACGCTGTTCATCGACGCGCCGCGGCTCGGATCGACCGGGGCGCTCGTCGATCTGCTGAACCAGCGTGGGGTGGATCTGGAGACACTGCGCGGGCTGCTCGATGCGCTGACGACGACGGCGGACCCGTTCCGCCTGGGTCTCGTGGATGTGAATACGGCGCCCGTCGAGGTGCTCGCGACGCTTCCCGGTCTGGATCGTGATCTCGCGGAAGCGATCGTCGATGCGCGGGAGCGGGTTGACGCGTCGGAGCGGCGCTCGGTGGTCTGGCTGCTGGAGGAGGGTGTTCTCGACGACGCGGCCTTCCGCGCGTGCGTGGATCGGATCGCGGTGCGATGCCTGCAGTGGCGTTTTACGGTTCGCGCTTCGTTTGAGCGCGAGGGCGAGTCGTTCGTGGGCTTTGATCCTGATGATGCCGCGCCGGCGCTGCTGCCCGAGGCGGACGAGTTCGGGGTCGCGATCGAAGAAGAAGACGAGGCGCGGACAGGCGCGTTCGTTGAGTTCGAGGTGGTGCTCGATCTGGCGGACGCGACGCCGCGGATCGCGTACCTGCGCGAGCGGACGGCGCACGGCTTCGCGGTCGCGGTCGCGTCGCTCCCGGGGTTTGTCGGGGACTTCGGGGACGAGGATCCTGAGGACGAGTGGGGAGAGGATGAGCGAGGGGATCTCGCGCTGGAGGATGACCCCGGGGACTGGGCTGATGTCGGAGGAGCAGATCGAGAGGACGAATCGAGCGCTCCGGGGGCGTCGTTCGACGGGATGGGGGATTCGCTGATGGACGAATCTCTGCTGGATCTGAGCGATCGGGGCCTGTTCGAGGATGACGAGCCGGGCGACGGGCGGGTATCGTCGGAGCCTGGGCGGGGCGTCCGCTCGGGCGGGGCGTCGGCAGGTGCAGCGGGCGGCGGCGGCTCGTCGTCGGGCGACAATCGGCTGGGGCGCTGGGCCCCGGCGCGTTCGGGGTCTCGCGGAGGGAGCGGATGAGCACGGTTGTTCTCGATCTCGAAGCGGACCGCGTGCTGGCGGTGGAGGCGACGCTCTCGGGGGAGCGGGTGAAGGTGCGTCGTGCGTTCACGGCGGATGCGCCGCGCTCGGTGCGGGAGGCGGGTGACCCCGAGGCGACGGGCGCGTGGGTGCGGGAGCGACTGGAGGAGCACGGGATCAGGGCGAAGCGGGCGATCATCGCGGCGGGCCGTGGCGAGGTCTTGGTCAAGCGTTTGCCTGCGCCCACGGATGACCTGAGCAAGAGCGAGCGGCACGAGATGATCCGCCTGCAGATGTCGAGGCAGGCGAGCCTGACGAGCGCGTCGAGCGTGATCGACTATGTCGAGTACGAGGCGACGGGCGAGGGTGAGGGGGCGCTGCCCGGGTTCGTGGTCGCCAGCGCGATGCCGACGGATCGGGTTCGCTCGCGGGAAGCGGCGGCGGACGCGGCGGGGCTGAAACTCGCGGGGATCCGGCTGCGGACCGCGGGAGTGCGGGCGCTGCTGGCGCAGGAGTTGGACCCGGGTTGTCCGACGCTCGTGGTGAACCCCGGTGTGGGGTCGGTCGAGTTGCTGATGCTGATCGGGGGCGAGGTGGTGTTCTCGCGTTCGATCTCGGCGGGCCTGCCCGATCGGGGCGAGGACACGCACGCGTTCGCGGAGAAGGTCGCGGTCGAGGCGACGCGGACGATGGTGAGTTTCCGGGTCTCGGACGAGGGGCGGGACATCGAGCGCGCGGTCGTGCTTTCTGGAGGGGAACTGGGCGCGGCGCTCGCTCGGGAGATCGGTGATCGGCTCGAACTCCCGTCGCAGACGCTCGATCCCGCTTCTCTGATCGAGTTCGACGAGAGCATCGACGGGGACCAGCACGCGGCGATCGCACCGCTGGCGGGCCTGCTGCTCTGCAAAGCGCGGGGGATCAAGGCGCACGACTTCGCGAATCCGACGGCGCCGCCTGACACGACGGCGGGCGCACGGCAGATCGCGCTCGCGGGCGTGTTCCTGGTGATCGTGATCGCGGGCCTGGGCTATGTCTTCGGGCAGCGGACGCTGGGGGAGGCGGAGCGGGCGCGGGATTCGGCACGCGAGGCCTACGAGCAGGCGCAGCGGCGATGGGTCGGTTCGCAGCTGGACGGCGCGCGGCTCGGGCACATCAAGGCGTTCACGAGCGAGGAGATCGACTGGCCGGCGCACCTGGCGCACATCATGGATCTGCTCCCCGACGCGGAGTCGGTGGCGCTGGGACAGATCTCGGCGAGCATTGAGCACGCGGCGTTGTTCGAGGAGGGCGGGACCCTGGGGGACATGAATGCGTGGCGCGGGAGCGAGACGCTCTCGCTGACGATCACCGGTGCATCGCGCGATCGCGATTACATCGCTCGTTTCCGGGAGCGGCTGCTCGAGTCGGGGGTGTACACGGTGTCGAGCCAGGGGCCTGAGGTCGAGGATCGGTTCACGCTGCGGATCGCGACGGCGGCCGCGAGCCCCGTCCCGGAAGAGGACGAGACCGGGACCGCGGAGAGCGCGGACGCGGAGGGGGGGCAGGCCGGATGAATCGGCGTGTGACCACCATCTTGATCGGGGGCGTCGCGGGGCTCGCGGTGCTGGGCGGGGGGGGCGCGTGGGCGTTCCGCTCGGTGTTCTGGAAGGACTACTCGGCGGTCGTTTCGGAGACCGCGGATCTCGAGCGACGCGCGGAGGCGTTCGAGAGCGGGATGAAGGGATCGCGGGCGATCAAGGTCGGCCTCCGCGACGCGGGCGAAACGATGCTGGGCTCGCAGCAGGCGGTGGTCGAGCATCGGCTGCGCGGGATGCTCAGCGAGATCGGGGAGCGGAACGGGCTGCAAGAGGTGGTGGTGACGCACGGGCGGCCGCGGGCGGTGTCGAGCCCGGCGGACGAGCGCGGGTCGGGGATCAGCCGGGGCTTCCGTCGGTTGCTGGGCGATCGCTCTGATTTCGCGGTGGTGCGCGGTCGTGTGCAGGGCCTCGGCTCGCTCGAGGATGCCGTTCGGACGCTGGCGGACCTGCGGGCGCAGCCCTGGGTGCACCGTGTGGAGGGGTTCACGATCACGCCCAAGGGTCGGGAGGGGGAGATCTTCGAGCTGAAGGCAGATTACGCGACGATTTTCGCGCCCGAGCTCGTCGAGGGGGACCGGGACGCGCCGGCGCTGGCGAGCCCGGCCCGGGCGGATGTCGAGGCTCTGGCGGCTGTGGTTTCCCGCGCGCCGTTCCGCTTCGCGGAGGCTCCCGGGGAAGCGCCGCCCCCGCCTCCGCCCCCGGTGGTGGTGAAGTCGGACCCGCCTGCGCCGCCTCCGCCTCCGTACGACCGCTGGCGGGTGACGGGGGTGCTGGAATCGCTCGAGGGCGAGGGGGGGGTCGAGGTGATGCTGTATCGCACCGATACCGGGGAGACGCTGAACTTGCGCGTCGGGCAAAGCGTGCTCGGTGCGACACTTCGGAAAGCGGACGGGGAGCGGGCCTGGTTCGAGAAGGACGGGATGCTCGTCGTGTTGCGTGCGGGGGAGACGCTCGACCGGGCGAGGCCCGCTGAATCGGTACACTCAGACGCGGCCGGCACAGGCTGACCGCACACACACATTGACCACCCGCGGCGGGGCTCGTGGGGGCCGGGAGCGGCCCGTTCTCGCTGGGGTGGATGTCAGACAGGGAGTTCGCGATGGATCGCCGATCTTCTCACGCTTTTTTCGCCGCCGCGTTGGTTTCGGTGGCTGGTCTTCCGGTTTCCGCGTTCTCGCAGGAGGCGGCGCCCACTGATGGCGCGTCCGCCGCTGAGGGGGAGACCGGGGCGCGGGCTTCGGCGCCCAACCCCAGGCTGCGGTTTACCTTTAACGGGGCGCCATTCTCGCAGGTGCTCGATTTCTTCGCGCGGGAGACGGGTCTCCCGGTGATCCGCGAGGCGGAGGTGCCCGGCGGGTCGCTGACTTTCATCAGCGCCGCGGACTACACGCTCAACGAGGCGCTCGAGATCCTGAACCTGAATCTGGCGATGCACGGGCGGATCCTGGTGCGGCAGGAGAACTTCCTGTACTTCCGGACGCTGGCGGACGCGGCGCGGAAGCCGGGCAAGGTGTTCAACGCTGAGGACCTCGACGATGTGGATCCGTCGCAGTATCTGACGATCACGATCCCGCTGAGCAACAGCAACGCGGACCAGGTGGTCGAGCAGGTCAAGCCGTTGATCAAGGCGCCCGGGCTCGCGCAGGCGGTGCAGCCCCAGAACATGGTGATGATCGTGGAGACCGCGGCGCAGTGCGCGCGGATCCGCGATGTGGTCAAGAACATCGACGCGATCAAGCCCGTTGACTCGGAGTACAAGATCTTCATGCTCGAGCACGCGAAGGCGGCTCAGGCTGTGGAGGCGCTCAAGGGGCTGGTGGGGCAGCGGATCCTCAAGCAGATCATCGAGAAGGACGGGAAGATCCGCCAGGTCGAGGAGATCGATGTCGCGGGCCTGAGCCTGCAGGCGGACGAGCGGCTGAACGCGATCATCGCGGTGGGTTCGCAGACGCGGCTGGAGACGGTCGAGGAGCTGATCGCGCTGATCGATGCGCCCGAGGGCGGGCTCGAGGGCGGGACGAGCGAGCTGTCGACCTTCCGGCTCGAGACGGTGACGCCTGCGCAGGCGAAGACGCAATTGGAGGCGCTGTTCCGGGGTCTGCCCGAGGCGCGGAAGCCCACGATGATCCCGCTGGACGCGGTGGGCAAGCTGGTGGTGGTCGCGGACCGCGCGCTGTTGCTTCAGGCGACGGCGCTGCTGGGCGAGTTGGACCCGGCGCCCGCGGGGGGCGAGCCCTTCGAGGCGGCGACGACGGCGCGGGTCATCCCGCTCGAGTACGCGACGGCGCAGGCGGTGGAAGCGATCGCGCGGCGCATGCTGACGCCCCGGCAGAACCAGATGCTGCGGTTCACACCCACCCCGAGCGGGCAGGGGCTGCTGGTGAGCGGGCCGCCCGCGGATGTGGAGGCGTTCGCGGAGTTGGTCGCGGGGATCGATCTGAAACCCGAGACTAAGCAGGAGGTGCGCCAGGTGACGGTGCCCGGTTCGGCGGGGGCCTCGGCGATCATCGCGAAGGCGGAGGAACTGGACGCGCTGGACGCGGACAGCGCCGACGACCCGGTGCGGGTGATCCTCGACGAGGAGACGCGGACCGCGACGCTGGTGGGCTCGCGGGCGGCGATCCAGCGGTTCGAGGGACGGCTGCGAGACGCGGCGGGCGCGATCCCGGTGCGGACGACCAAGCGGACCTATACGCCCGAGCATGTGCGCCCGAGCGAGTTGGCGCAGCGGTTGCCCCGCTTGGCGCGCCCGATGCTCGAGCCCGATGACGGGTCGGTGTTCGTGGCGCCGTCGTTCGAGGCGATCGACGAGCTGGACACGCTGGTGATCCGGGCGGAGCCCGAGCAGTTCGCGGTGCTCGACGAGCTGCTCGATCAGCTGGACACGAAGGACGCGACCGGGCAGCAGCTGCGGGTGATCCCGGTGCGGGGGGACAGCCCCGACGCGCTGATCGCGCGGGCGGAGGACCTGGTGGCGCAGCGGGTCGGGATGCTGGACGACAAGGACCCGGCGGCGGCACCGATGTCGATCGAGTTCGACGAGCTGAGCGGGAACCTGATCGCGCGGGGCACGCCCGAGGCGCTGCGCTTGCTGGACGAGAGCCTGCGGCTGGGGCAGCAGCTCACGCCCCCTGCGCGTTCGACGCGGATCATCGATGTGCGCAATGTCGAGGCGAAGAACATCCTTCCGGCGCTCACGGAGTTGCTCGAGTCGGCGGATCCCGTCGACCCCTCGCGGGCGGTGCCCGACCCGACGATCCGGGCGATCGATCGGACCAACTCGCTGCTGGTGACCGCGGAGGACGCCCAGCACAGGCTGATCCAGGACTTCGTGCGTCGGCTCGACACCGTCGAGCAGGGGGAGCTGCCCCCGCTGAAGCTGCTGCAGGTGCGGACGGCGGATGTGAACGCGGTCGCGTCGATGCTGACCCAGCAGTACAACAGCCGCCCGCCCGCGGAGCGGACCGCGAAGCCCGTGCAGGTGCGTGCTGACGGCGCGACGGGGACGCTGATCGTCAGCGCCCACGAGGACCTGTTCGGCGAGATCAAGACCTTCGTGGACGAGCTGAACGAGGACCGGACGGACGGTCCGGCGCGGGAGACCTTCCTGTTCCCGTTGAAGGTCGCGCGGGCGACGGATGTCGCGAGCGCGATGAACAAGCTGTACCCCGAACCGCCGATGCCGCGGGACCGGCGGGGCAACCCCATGCCCTGGTTGCAGAAGCAGAAGGAAGTGACGGTCAGCGCGGACGCGTCGAGCAACAGCCTGATCATCGACGCGCCGGCGGAGCGCCGGGAGAGCCTGGAGACGCTTGCGGAGACGCTGGACCGGGTCGAGGTGCCGCCTGTCGCGAAGCTGCAGACCTACCGCGTGGAGCGGGCGGACCTGAGGACCGTCGCGACGATGCTGACGGGGTTGGCGCGGCGGGGGACGCTGAGCGGGCCCGCGCAGCCGGGCAAGCAGAAGGTGGAGGTGGTCGTCGAGGTCGAGCCCGAGAGCAACACGCTGATCGTGGCGGGCGACGAGGTGACCTTCGAGAAGGTCGAGCAGATCCTCGCGGACCTGACGGCGGTGCCGGTGGAGCGGGGGCTGCGGATCATCCCGATCGCGAACGCGGACGCGTCGGCGATCCGCGAGCGGTCGCTGGCGATCTACAACGCGCAGGTGGAGCAGATCCCCGGTGCGGGGCCCGTCGACATCACGGTCGACGAGTCGACCAACTCGCTCGAGGTCGTCGCGGACACCGACGCGATGGACCGGTACATGGACATCATCGACGAGCTGCAGCGGCAGATCGGACCGGCAAGGGAGGTCCGGCTGATCGAGTTGCGCCTCGCGAAGGCGGCGGATGTGATCGCGTTCCTGGAGGAGATGACCAGCGCGAGCGAGACACTCCGCATCGATGGCGGGCCGGCCCCGGTGTTCGAGGCGATCGAGTCGAACAACTCGATCATGGTCGCGGCGCAGCCCGCGCAGTTCCGGATCATCGATCAGCTGATCCGCTCGCTGGACAACCAGCAATCGGCCGAGCGGCCGCCCCTGCGGATCATCCGCCTGCGCTCGACCGACGCGGGGAACATCGCGCAGATCCTGCAGCGGAACTACCAGAGCCGTCCTCCCGAGGACCGGCAGCTCAAGCCCGTGGACATCCAGGCGGACGCGGCGACCAACTCGCTGATCGTGAGCGCGCACCCCGAGGTGCTTCCGGAGATCGAGCAGATCATCGGGGAGCTCAACGACGCGCAGGCGTACGACAGCGAGGGGCGGGAGATCCGGATCTTCCCGCTCAAGGTGGCGCGGGCGGAGGAGCTCGCGAAGACGATCGACGCGATGTACCCCGAGCCGCCGATGCCCTACGACAACCGGGGGCGGCCGCTGCCGCACCTGCAGGGCAAGAAGGAAGTGAGCGTCCGGGCGGACCCGGTGACGAACTCGCTGATTGTGGATGCGCCGGCGCAGCGGCTGAGCGGCTTCGAGCAGATCGTGCAGAGCCTCGACAAGCTGAAGGTGGACGAGGGCGTCGAGCTGCGGACCTACAAGGTGGACCGGGCGGATCTGAACGCGGTGGCGACTATGCTGCGCCAGCTGGGCAGCGGGGGAGCGCTGGGCGCGACGGGGAACACCCCTGTGACGGTGACGACCGAGCCGGCGAGCCGGACGGTGATCGTTTCGGGCCCGCAGACGATCTTCGAGCAGGTCGAGAAGGTCATCGCGGAGATCGACGGGGATGTGGACCGCCCCGCGACGAGCCTGCGGATGTACCCGCTGGCGTTTGCGAAGGCGGAGAAGCTTCAGCCCCTGCTGACGCAGTTGCTGACGGCGCGCCTGCGCGAGAGCGGGGAGACGCCCGAGCGACTGGTCGATGAGCTGCTCGAGGTCGCGAGCGACGCGGCGAGCAACACGCTGATCATCTCGGGCCCCGAGGCGGTTCAGCAGGTCGCGGAGCAGCTGATCGAGGCGCTCGACACCGAGGCGGCGACGGTGGGGCGGTCAACGGTCCGCATCATCCCGCTGACCTTCGCGGACGCGAACAGCGTGGCGCGGACGCTGACGGGGGCGATCCCGGGGATGGAGCTTCCGGCGGGCGGGCCCGTGACGGTGCTCGCGGCGGTGGGGAGCAACGCGCTCTTGCTGACGGGCGCGCGGGCGGACCTCGCGAAGGTCGAGGAACTCGTCGAGCCCCTGGACAAGCAGCCTTTCGACCCCGAGAAGCCCGCGGTGGAGACCTTCGCGCTCGAGCACGCGGACGCGAGCGAGATCGCGCGGACGGTGGAGAGCCTGCTGATCGATCAGCAGCAGACGGATCCTCGCCTGCTGACCTATCGCCTGCGGTACAGCCGGGGGCAGTATGTCGAGCCCCCGAAGATTCGGGTGGAGGCGGAGCGTCGGACGAACGCGCTGATCGTGAGCGGGCCGGCGGAGACGATCGAGCTGGCGCGGGAGGTCATCACGCGGCTGGACCAGCCCGCGGAGACGAGCGGGCGGACGGTGCTGACCTTTACGCCTGCGAAGGCGGACCCGTCGGTGCTCGCGCAGACGGTCTCGAAGATCGTGCGGGAGACCTTCGATGTCGAGCGTCGCCCTCTGGAGATCACGGCCGAGCCCACCTCGGGCGCGGTGCTGGTGATCGGTCCCGAATCGCAGGCGAACGAAGCGGTGAAGCTTCTCGCGGAGTTCGACGATCGGTCGGCGTCGATGCCTCTGGTTGAGCTGCGTTCGTTCGCGCTCGAGCACGCTGAGGCGCGTGCGGTCTCGCAGACGGTGACGCAGATGCTGGGCGATCGGAGCCGATGGCCCGAGGACCTGCGGAGAGCCGAGCGTGCGGGGCTGAACATCCCGCGTCCGACCATCCAGGCGGACCAGGGGACGAACCGGCTGCTCGTCAGCGTGCCGGGCACCTTGATGGAGATGGCGTCGAGCTTGATCGAGACGCTCGATCAGCCCCGGGGGGAGTCGGCGGTCGAGGTGCACGTCTTCCGCCTGACGAAGGGTGATGCGGAGAGCGCCGCGGCGGCGCTGCGCGAGACGCTGAGCGCGGGGTTGCCCGCGGGTGAGCCCGAGCCTCGCATCAGCGCGGAGATGAACAGCAACTCGGTCGTGGTCGCGGCGACGGGCGAG
>MDTG01367982.1_pt1 | contig 32296 bp, 40 predicted proteins | sample 811421 | NCBI WGS metagenome assembly MDTG01 (sample SAMN05326645, study PRJNA326480) | marine metagenome | isolation source: seawater | place: Pacific Ocean: South East | collected 2011
AATACTGTCACGGGTCGCGGTGCGACGACCTCTAATAGTGTTCAAGTGGGCGGTTTGAATATTGCGGGTAACTACGCTTTGCCGACTGCCGATGGTAGCGCGGGGCAAATCCTCAAAACCGACGGTTCGGGGGCGTTGACGTTTCAAGCCCTCGGCTCGATGTCGTCACAAGCGGCTAATAGCGTAAACATCTCAGGCGGATCTATCACGGGTATTACCGACCTCGCAATCGCCGACGGCGGCACGGGTGCAGGTGACGCGGCGACCGCTTTGTCAAACTTGGGCGGTATCGGTTCGGTTCTAGCAGATACGTCGCCCGAGCTCGGCGGCCACTTGGATGTATCAACGTATGACATCAAGACGACGTCGGGAAATGCAACGATCGGGCTTGAAGCACACGGCACCGGATTCACTGAGTTACGAGGCAATACAACCGGCGGCAACAATCCAGGGGCGATCCGTTTTAATTGCGAGCAAAACAGCCACGGCGTGATACTGAAAAGCCCGCTACATGCTGACTATGACGCGGCGAATGATTACACGTTGACGCTTCCAACGGGTCTACCCGCGAGCGATAAAGTTTTGCAATCGACAAGCGCGGGCGTGTTGTCTTGGGTTGCACAATCGGGCGCGTCGTCAGACACTCTCGACACTGTAACGGGGCGCGGTGCGACGACCTCTAATAGTGTGCAAGTGGGCGGGCTAAACATCGCGGGTAACTATGCTTTGCCGACTGCCGACGGCGGGGCGGGGCAAATCCTTAAAACCGACGGTTCGGGGGCGTTAACGTTTCAATCGCTCGGCTCGATATCGTCGCAAGCTGCGAACAATGTAAACATCTCAGGCGGATCTATCACGGGTATTACCGACCTCGCGGTCGCCGACGGCGGCACGGGTGCAGGTGACGCGAGCGGTGCGCGTACAAATCTAGGTCTAGTGATCGGCACCGATGTCGCGCCAATCGCCGCGCCCGCGTTCACTGGTAACGCGACGGCGGTGACTCAAAGTCAATCCGACGGATCAACCAAAATTGCGACGACGGCTTATGTCGACACGGCGGTTTCAGGCGGTGGCGGTGGCGGTGGTTATACATACAGCGCTAAGACCGGATCATTCACAGCCGCGGCAGATTATCACTATAGTTGCACCAACGCTATTACAGCGACGTTACCAGCGGCATCGAGCAACGCTAACAAAGCGATCAGAATTAAAGTGATGGGGTCGGATACTGTCACGATTGGCCGCAACGGTAGCGATACAATCGACGGCGTCGCGAGTGATTATTCGATGACGATTCAATACAGCTCGATTACGTTATTTAGCACTGGATCAAATAACGGTTGGGAGATTATCTAATGAGTCATAATCAGATCACAGTAAACTCACAAAAACCGAATCGACTCTCCGCAATTGATACGAGTTTAGAGAATCTTACAGATGTGACAATCTCGTCAATCGCAGCTAATCAGGCGTTAGTCTATACAGGTAGCGCTTGGGAAAACTCTAATAATCCGATAACTTTGGGCACCGTATTTGTCGGCGAAGGCGCGACTCAAGCATATAGCAATTCGGCTGCAAGTGGCACGGCATCGGGCGATGTCGTCGAGTTTTATGCATCAGCCCCCTACAATAACTTAAGTGCTACGATTACAAGTTCTTCGAATTGGATATCATCAGTCACACTAAATCCGGGCACATATCGAATCAATGCGAATGTCGCTCTATCATTTAGCTCGGCGGGGTCTGTTAGTTTTCAAGTCCATCAGGATAATACGGCTGTCGGTGGTGTGGGGTATTGCGCTCAAGATGACGTTGATTGTCATAATCCCGCCGTGGCACTAGTGACAGTCGCCGCGGCTACAACAGATGTTTTCAATGTCAAACTAACGTCAACCGGCTCAAATATCAATACAGTGTCAAATCAGGGTAATAGACAAGCTGAACTAGGATATTTTATTGTAGAAAGATTGTCATAAAATGTCTCATATATTAGATATTGATGGGCAAAATCCAGATAGATCAGGAGCCCTTGCGCGCTCAATCAGTAATTTAAATGATACGTCATTCAACAGTTTAGCTACAAATGATGTTTTAGCGCATGATGGCTCTAATTGGATTAACTCTATTGCAGCTGAAAATACAGTAGCTTCAGTAAAAGGCATCGATACGGCAACGGGTTACCTGTCGACTCCACCGTATGATCCTGTCTATCAAGCCGCTGATGGTTTTTACATAAACTTTCGTTGGAAGTTCTCAAGTCCGCTCTATCTGCTGACATTAGAGAGTGATACTACGTATGCAAATCATATTGTAACTGTATTTACTACGACATCTCAGTACTGGCGAGGTTTTCAATTAGAACCGGGTCATCGTTACCAATTGACAGCCGACGTCTGTCTACCTTCTAACTCTAGCGTTGGCGCTTATGTCGAGGTCCAATGGCAAACCGATGCATCTGTCGCGCTTGGCCCCAAAGGCTATATCAGACAGCGTGCTGATAATATGTCGAGGATACTAGGGTTTATTGATCTATCGTCAGCGAGTGGCACGACTAATGTCGGTCTAAAAAACTTATCGATAAGCGGGACTGTGACATGGTTGCAGAATGGAATCGATAACAAAGAAATTGCAATTACAGCTAGGATTATAGAATGAGAATTACACAAGTCAGATTAAATAGCGTCAGCGACGGTATGATTGTAAAGTTTAACTCAGAGAATAAGCTAGAAGCATACGATAATGTCGGCGACGTCGCTGGCATCGCTACGAATTGCAGAGAGGTACAAATCCAAAACGATCCTGAACAGCCCGCGATTAAAGAACTAGTATGCGAATTAGTTATTGACGGTTTATGTGATATTTTGCTTGATTCGGTTTCATCATCCCAAGGTGTAAGTTTTGGCGCTTCAACGTCAAGACCGGGTCACGCGGTGGTAAACGGTTTACCAAATTTAGGTAAGACAGCGCCGCGCCCTTGGTCAAATATAACAGAGTATTCGGCGGGTTTAGTACCCGCCCTTATCAGCATTGATTAATATTTATGATTAGCATCAACGTACCAAAAGAAACGCTAAAATACGTCGGCGCGGTCGCGGTCGTCTTCGGGGCTTGGCTCGGCGCGTATGTCTGGGGCATCCACCTCGGCGCGACTCAAGCCGAAGGACGACACGCCGACGAGCTTGCCGCGTTGACTGTTGAATTAGATCAAAAGAACGGTGATTTGATTAGCTCTCAAATCGCATTAGCAGCGTGTAAAGCTAAAAGCGCCGGCGAATGTGCTCTCGATTGCGAGTCGTTGATTCAAGAGAGAGTGTCGCATGCTTTGAGCTCATGCGCTGAGCTTTGCAAGGATTGATCATGTTTGCTCACGTTCTATTATTCTTCACGCCGATCTTGACCGACGCAACGCCGGCGAACACGATTTTCTTAGGCGAGCATTTGCCGCCGATTTCAGCGACGCGAACGCGGTGCAATTCGTCGACGGGCTTTTGCATGTCGGTGTCGTTGACTGAGTTTCTACAACTAAAAGACATCGCCCAAAACTCGCCGAGTTTATGCCAGGTCGCTGTAAATGAAGCGGCCGACGCTTGCAAAAATCAGGCCGCCGAGCTCGCCGAGGTTGTCATCGGTCGCGAGCATAAAGACGCTGAAGTGATCGCAGCATATCAAGTCGAAAATTCACGAATCGACGCTTTATTAAACACATCAAATACGAGTCGTGACAAGTGGCGAATCGGTGCATACACCGCCGGCGCGTTTGCTATTGTCACGACGTCGATATTGATCATCCAAGGATTGTGATATGGATATCAGCGGAATCGATTTAGGCGTGATTTTAACGCTTGTCGCGATGATTGTTCGTATGAGTCAAGACAAGGCGAACGCCGCTGAACAAATGGGCAGACTAAAACAGCAAGTCGCTTCACTCGAAGCGCGGGGCTCAAGATGGGATAACCGGTTTGAGAGTCTAGAGTCGAAACTCGAAGTCTTGATCGCCGCTGTAACTCGAATTGAAGTGCTTTGCGAGCGCGACCATAAAGCGCGAACCCCGTTACCGCAACGCGGCCAGTCTCGAAGCTAACATCGGGGCGTGACCTTTGGCCTTTGCGAGTTTATCTAACTCAGCTTGAGCCGTTTTAAGCGCGTCACCGGCGAGCGATGCGCCGACTTTTGCCGCTTCCCAAAATGAAGGGTTGCCGAGATTCGCGCCGATATGCCGATTCTCAATATTCGCGATACTTGGAAACTCAGCCTTTAACGATTTAAACACGTTTCGCGCTTCGCTTAAGTTTCGATTCCAACCGTTCAATAATGCGCCCTCTCGAAGCGTTTTCGACATGCACCAAGTATAATAGAAAAGTTTAAGCTGTTGACCGCCCAGTGACTCGACATTGATATTGATGCGTTGACCGAGTGCGACGACATCTAGCCACGGAATCTTATTGAATTTACATGCTTCTTTGAGGTCGTCGACGTTGTTAAATTCGTTGTAAGGTGTCGGATCGGTCACTGCGACGACCTCATCAGCGTTTTTTTTTTCGGGTGCGGGTTGCGGTGTTGGTGCGGGTGTCGGTGCCGGTGTTGGTGCCGGTGCGGGCCTCGGTGCGGGTGTTGGTGCCGGTGCGGGCCTCGGTGCGGGTGTTGGTGCCGGTGCGGGCCTCGGTGCCGGTGGCCTTGAGTCAAGCTTTAACTCTTCGCCAATTGACTCAGCGGTGATCATCGCGCGCTCGTAGTCATCCATCGGCATACTGTCTATAAGCTCGTCGATTGAATATAGACCAGATACCGCGTCCGGAAAGAGTGCACGTAATGCCATAGTCAAAGCGCGAACGCGGTGCATTTGGCGGGGCATCGTATCCCAATTCCGATTTCGTGTTAATCCTTGTGCTTCGGCCATTTGACGCGTAAACGTAAACTCATGGATCATATCGACGCCGTCGACGCGTTCATCGACTCTACTGACTTCATAAGTACAATGATTATCCGACCAAGACGAAATCCGCATAATACCGACAAGACCAGACTTTCGGCAAATGCCTGCAATCCCGTCGGCTTTTAGGCCGGGTGTGCCTTTAGCAATATAACATTGTGATTTGATCATGCCGAGGTCATAGTCAAAATGATGACCGAATTCGGCATAACATAAAACCATTTCAAACGCGTCTTTTTGGTTGCCGTTGCAAAGCATCAGGCACATATTCCAAAGTTCATCCTGATTCGTCGGTCGGAATCGAAACGGCGTTGCAGGTCGTTGGTTTGGCGGTAAAATCATTTGTGTATCCTATAAACTCTCAGGGTTTGAAGATCATCAATATAATGATGATGATTAAAAGCGTGATGATCACGACGAGGTCGCGTTTTAGTTGTCTGTCAAGTGGGTTCATGATCGGCGCAACCGGCGAGCGATGAAGGCAGTTAGCCGAACGCCGGCGCGGGCAAGGTCAAAGCGGTTTAGAGGTTCATTGATACGCTCGGCAAGGTCAACACCGCGAAGCGCAGCGACCTCAAGGTCGGTTATAGATGATCGAAGCTTGATCGGCTTTAGGTCATAGCATGTTTGATTTTGTCCATCGGTGACACACATTAGAACGTACCCGCGCGTTTAATGATGCACCCGCCGAAACTGGCAAACGCAACGTTGCCCGTTTTAACATCGTTCAAAATTGGCCCGAGTCGGCGGTCGGCAGTGAAACGCGCGGTGAGCTCGGCAGCGGTTAACGTTCGCGACTCTGAAAACGCGATTGAATGAACGTTGAATTCAGTATCGAGAGACACTAACGCCGAGACGTCTAAGTCACTGTTAAAATCGGCGGGCGTGAATGATGCGTCGATTTGATACTCTTTACACATAAGATTGATCATGTCGGCAAGTTGGACCGAACGACCTGCCGACGCTTTAGTGTCACCCTTCAACAAACTGTAGATGTACACAACGCTAACACCGGCGCGATCGGCGACCGCCCGAACCGTTAACCCCATAATCACTTTTTTCTTATCTTCAGTCATCGTTAGACCTTTCGATGTATTTAACAAAATGTGAGAACATAGTTGACATGTACTTAAAGCGGTGTCAAGTTATTTATGAAAATACTTAAAAGGTGGTTTAAATGACAGAACATGAGATTCGACTAGCAGCGTATTCGCTGAAGCTAACGCCGGCGGTCAAGTTGGTTTTGCTCGGCGTGATCAGTCGCGTGAATTGGGAAACATGGCGGGGCGAAATCAGCTTCAGAGACATAAGCGCACGTATGAACGTCTCGCCGAGCTCAGTTAGATCAGCGCTCAAGAAACTAAATGAAGCGGGTCTAATCAAGGTCACACATCAAACGATGATCACGAAATCAGGCGCGACGACTTATAAGCGATCTTTGGTCGAATTGAACGTCGATCAAATCAAAGGTGTATCAAACCTCGATACACCCCCCTGTATCAATCCGCGATACACCCCCGTATCAAAGCCCGATACACCCCCCCTATCAATCCGCGATACACTTACAATAGAGGATAACAATAATATACAATTTATAAATACAATTGATGCACCCGCGTCGACCTCACGACAGACTAGAGAGCAAAAACTAAGACGGGCTCAAAAGCTCAAAAATCGCAGCTATAGAAATTATTGAAAATGAAAAGTAACCTGAAAAACGATCTTGTAAAACTCGGTGACGCTCTACCGCCATCGATCAATCAGATGTTAATCGACATCAAAGCACGTGCTCGGAATCGATCCGAAGAGCTCGGCAACCCCGAACCCGACTTCGGCGATTGGTCTAGCCTTAGTCATGACAATCTTGAGCTTAATGATTGGATAGAACGAGGTGAACCCACTTTAACAGCTTGTGACGTGCCGTCTTGCGGGCGGTGTAAAGGTGGATGGTTTTACGCCCGACACGCGGGCGACTTGGCCGACACCGCAACTATGTGTCGTTATTGCGAGCAACCCCGCCGATTCGTCAATCGACTTAATAAACTCAGGTTACCGGCCGACGCGATCGACATGCATTTCGGCGCGTATGAATGCGACTCATCAGATCAATTTGAAGCGTTAAACCACTTTCGACGATGGATTCAAGGCGACCCCGATATCATCAAACCGCCGGCGTTATTCATGTACGGTTCACCCGGCAACGGCAAGTCATCGGCGCTTTATTGTCTTGCAAGGGAGGCAGCGTATCATGATCGGTATCACGACCCGCGACGACGCCGACGCGCTCGTTACATCGCGCATAGCGACATGATGCAAAGCATTCGCCAGACTTTCAACGACAAACACGCTCGCGACCCTATGAAGAATTGGTTAAACGGCGTTAACCTGCTTTTAGTCGACGAGCTCGGCGGTATTGGCGGGTCGGCACATCGGTCGTCTTGGTGGATCGACACGACCATAAAAATCATAGAGCAGGTTTATCGACTTCATAGCGCCGGCGAGCTCGCTATCGTGTTTACGAGCAATCTTACACCGCCCAACGTTGTTCGCTCTCTCGATAATAACAGCGCGGTCAAGAGTCGATTGAGGGGCATGTTTAAACATTCGTCGGTCATGATGAAGGGTCGCGACCGTCGAATCGGTGACGGTGACTTGGGCGTTTGGGGATTCTAGTAAACTTACTTTAAAGCATTTCAAACTTTTACTTGAAGCATAGTTTAAAGTGAGTTAGTGTGTAGAGGTCAACACGACGAAACACAACACCGGCCGGCAAGCCGAAGAGAGTAATGATTATGAAAACCGTAAAATATAAAGCACCGGCACCGCTAAAAATAACTTACACCTTTACACATTCAACACATATACAAGCTGCTATCAACGAACTCAAATCTAAACTCTTGTGTTGCGGTTTGACTGATAATTGGATGCCCAGTTCACGTATCAAAGCGATGTGTAAGGCTATTGTTGAACTCGAATCTTTTTTAGAAATTTATGAAGATCGTTAATCTTGGTTGAACGGCGTCACGTCTAAAGACGGATTCGTGCGGGGCTTTTGCCCGACCTCATAAGCGAGGTATCAACCGCGACCAAGTCGCAGAGAGTAATGATTATGAAACAACTAAAACCATCAACGATTAAACGATACGACGCTCGGCAGCTGCGCCGGCATCTTGACCGACTGCAAGATCAATTCGAAGCGGGCTCGGCACTTTATCGAATCGATCAATACGCCGTGCGCCAACTTATCGGCGACGCTTATTATCCGCTATGTAACCTTAACGACCGCGACATGATTATCGAGGCGATCGAAAGCACTTATCGAGAGCTTGAGTCGAGATGATGACGATTGATTATGACATGCTAGTCGCAGACCTCGCCAAGCGCTTCGACCTCAATTCAAGCGAATTCGGCGACGGGCCGGCGACCCCGTTTCGGGCGCTCATGATGTATATCGCGATTCTTGCTAACACTCGACACGATGAAGTCGAAGGCGTTACGACTTGGATACTTTGGAATCTAAACAGCAATCTACATATCCAAGCTCAAAAGCGACTTGAACGGCTCGGCGCTTGGGTATTGACACCGCACGTCTAAAGCGATAAAACGAAGGAGTAACCGCGTATCACTAAGTGATCATAGGCAACGGGTGTTCAAGTCTTTTATTTGTTTAAACGAGCGGTTACTTAAGAGAGGTCGGCATTGTCCGGCCTTTTTTTATGCTTGTTTTCGTCGATGATCTCTTCTATGATCTTCAGACCGGACGAAAAGCCGGCGAGTATTGAGAGGTCAAAATATGAACGCGATTATGTTGCTCGGCAATCTTGGCGATAACCCCGAATTGAGGACTACTCAAAACGGCGTGACTTATGCATATCTTAGGTTATGCACTTCAGAGTCATACAAAGACGGGTCTGGCGAATGGCAACAGTCTAAAGAGTGGCACACGCTGAAGATCTGGAATCGATCAGCCGAGCGCGCAACCCAAACGCTAAAAAAGGGCGATCTTATTAGCGTCGAAGGTCAACTCGTATCCTTCGAGCTCAGCGAAGAGAAACGCCGAGTTTGGGAAGTGCGGGTAAATAAATGGCGATCATGGTCTAAACGTGACCAAGGCGTCGAACGTCCTAACGATTATCTATTGCCGCGCGAAAATGTTCGAACCGTTAACGCTGATCATCAGCCGTCACCCTGGGGCGAGGGATTCACGCGCCGTTAAACAAAAGAGAGTATTGATTGAATATGAATAGTGAAAATAAAAAACTCAACCGTCCGAAAAAACCAAGGACGCTGCCGACAAAACGGAAAACGCCGCCGACGAAAAGGCAAATCCTAACTTATTGGACTTCGACAAAAGAAGGCCAAGAACACATTTTAAGGCTGCGAAAAGCATACCGAATAAAAATTGAAAATGTGGTTTTGTTAGATTACGATTGTTATTCTTGCTTTGCTTGCAATCGGCAAACCTCATCATTAGAGCGATGCCATATCAAACCGCATGCGAACGGCGGCGAAAATATTGTGAGCAATTTCGTTTTAATGTGTTCGGATTGCCACGAGAAAAGCCCGACGATTGACAGTGAGAAAATCTTCTGGAAGTGGTTAAACAAGGTTGAGGATAATAGTTTTTGGGGTAACCGAATTCGCGCAATAAAAAGCGCTATACCTAAAAATCATAAGGGTAAACTTCCAAGCAAGAAGCAAGTTACAGAGGCTTTAACTAAATATGACGTGCCAACGATAGGCGGGCGAGTTAGTGCATCTACGGTGGAAGGGGTACTTACTGAATTATTTGAATCCGAGAGTATTGATTGAATATGAAGAATAAAAGTCATCAACAAGACTTGCCACTTGATGAATCGAGAGAGATCATTTTAACACCTTTAGACATCGGGCTTGATTCGTCTTGGCGAGATCAAAGTCATGTCGCCTATGGTCACCGCGGTAAATGGACTATGCGCCGGATCGAGGATAAGGGCGTTTTCGTTTGTCGGGTGCCGTTGATCAAGCCGCTTTTACTCGCTGCGAATTATGCATTTTTTAGAGACATTTTAGACAGTCTCGAAAGCGAAGACGTAAAGCGTGAATTGCGCGGTACACTACATAAAGAGTTTGATGTCGCTTGCGATAAGTTGAACTTGAAAAGATACATACCTTCGAGTTTCAGGAATTGGCCCGAAGTCGGAATCATGCGGGCTGTTATGTGTGATCGCATGCCTAAACTTTTCAATGATGAGTTAAGATACAATAATCGAACGGTTCGCGAATGGACTGAAAACGAAGTAAGAAGTGCGATTGGTTTAGAAAGTATCGAGGTGCTTAAGCCGGTCCAAATTTCACCTCTTGAGCGTTTGAGGGCTCGCATTAAAGATGAGTTGATAACTCTAGTCGATCAAAGATTTGATGAGTTTTCAAAGGTGGATCAAGTTGACCAGTAATCAAAAGCGAAGATCGGCGAATAAACTCGCCGATCTGCAAAGCCGATTATCAGGCAAGCCGATTAAGCGCCGGACTTTAGACCGCGGTCGATTCGAAGGCATCGACAACACTTGGCCGAGCCACTTGCTCGCCGATGATCAGCCCGCTGAAGACATGCCGACTTGGTTGTTTAGATAATGCCTTCGTTCATCGCTTTATATCGACGCATGCAACGCGAAAACGAAACGCCTGAACAACGTGAAAAGCGCTTGGCTTATCAACGCGAATATCGACGCCGTCGACGCGAAAACGAAACGCCTGATGAACGTGATGAACGGCTCGCCGATCAAAGGGCAGCTAATCGAAAACATAGGACGAAGAGAGAAGATAATGAGAACTGAATCTTTAAACATAAAAAGCCGCGCGCCCTTCGGTTACGAGTGGGTAGACGGCGTGCTAACTCACAACGAGATCGAACAAGAGATTATTTCACTATTAGCCGAATTAAAAGAGGCCGGATCCACCTACGCTCAACTCGGCGACGAGCTCGCAAAATTAGGATATTTCACAAAAGCATGATGACTGACTTTAAAACGGCCGATGATCCGAAGCGAGTTTATACGACCGGCGAAATGCTCGAAAAGCTTCGACGTATATTTCACTTGCGAATTGATGAGTTAGATTTGGATGATGAGGATGACCGACAGATACATGCTGACTTGACTGATTTATTATCGAGGATAGAATTAGTGTTAAATGAGGTCGGCAACGGCTGACTAAAATTGTACATATTAGACACCCCCATATGCGCGCGCGTGAACCATGACAATAGATCAAGACGTAATAAACCAAAAACGAGAAAAGCTACTTGATGATTTACGAGCGGGTTTGACGATCAAGGCGGCGTGTGGTCAAGCACGAATTTCTCGACAGACTTATTATAATTGGATTGAAGAGTCAGGGCCGGACGGCGAGTGGACTTTAGAATGTGCAGCTGCCCGGACAACACCACAAGCGCAAATGACAAATGTCTTGATCGAACAAGGCTTACAAGGCGATTGGCGGTCGGCGCATACTTTTCTGAAAAGCGCCGCGCCTGATGAATGGAGTGATCGTAGAGAAGTCGAACTTAATGTAAGCGATTCGACAAACGCCGGCGATGACCTCGTCAAAGATATGATCGAGCAATTACGATACGAGCTCGTAGCCGACAACGAAAGCGACGACGATGACGACGACGACGACGCAACCATCGATCCCTAGGCCGATCTATAACCCGTTACAGCAGGCGATCCAAAAGGCGATTATCAGAGACGACCGGATCATCGCGGCGCGGTGCGGTTGGGGTTCGGGCAAGACGTCGGCGCTCGTCTTCGCCCTTCTTTTAGTCTCTCGACTTCGGCGGGGTACATCGTCGCTATTGATCACCGATACGAACCCGCGTTATCAATCGGTGTTGATGCCTGAAATGCAAAAGTGGCTAGGCCCGCTCAATTGGACCTATAACCACACGTTGCGAAAATGGACCGACCCCGATACCGGTTCTGAGGTTTGGTGTCGTTCATATTATCGGCCAGGCACCCGCGACGCGACCCACAATCCGCTCGAAGGCTTGAACATAACAAGCGGGGTATGCTTAGTCGACGAGTGTCAAACGCTTACCGCTGAAGTCGCACAAAAGGCGCTCGGTCGTCTTCGGTCGGGTCCATCGCCGATCATGATCTTAGTCGGCCTGCCGGTGTCGGGCGCTTGGTGGTGTCAACTGGCTGAAACGGCGGGTTGCTTGCCGTTGCTCTATACTTCGTACGTCAATGAAGCGAATCTATCCGAAGCATGGTTCGAAGCGACTAAACTATTACCGAAGGCTGAACGTGAGGCGATGGTCATGAATAAGCCGCGCCCGCCTTCGGGTCTAGTTTATTCAGAGTTTAACGAGGATGAACACGTTCTCGACAATTGGAAGTATCGACCAGAGATGTCGGGCCGAATCGCTATCGATTGGGGGTTCCGCAAACCATCGGTTTTGATTATCGTTCATGATCCCGACTTGGGTGCTGATGTCATCGCCGCCGAGATGAACCCTGCCGAGGTCACCGTCGAAGAATTAGCGCGGTTGATACTTTGCGTCGCGTGGCCTCGGTCGCTGAAGAGTCGCGCACCGTCGTCGCGTATCTGGCTCGATTATGGGGTCGCGGATAAAGCGGGCCGAGCTCGTAACGATCAAACCGGCCGATCTGCTTTTCGAGCTATGCGGGCCGAACCGCCAAAAGGTCTTGGCATGCCGTTGCGATCAAACACCGATCCGATCCGAACCGACATATTAAACGGGGTGCAACGATTGAAGAGAGCGTTTGCGCGAGGTCAATATCGTATCACTCGCGAGGTATGGACAGCCGGCGAACGGGCGACGGGCAATTCGATTCGCAAAGCGCTGATGACCTATGGTTGGGATAATAAAGAGTTACCAAAAAAAGACGGTCGCGAGGACCCGCTTGACGCGTTGCGATACGATTGCATCACTTGGAATTGGAACCAAAACATAGTCGACCGACGACAGTACAGCGCACCGGCACCGACGTCGCGACGGGTTCGGATCGGCTCAAAACGAAAAGTCGAGTTTTAAGATGGAAATGATTATTAAAGGTATAACGGCGCATAGTCCCGACGGATGCGCGACCGGCGAAGATGTTTTGAAATTCTTTGATCAAAACCCGCGCATGCACTATGAAATAAAAGACGGGAAAGCAATTTATAAAGAGAGTAGATCGGACGATTTAGGAAAGGGTATTACCCTTTATCAGTATGATGCTTACGAGGTCGATATTGATGTTTTAAACATTAATAAAATCTTTGATTGCGATGCATGGTCGATGATTGAAACAAAAGACGGGAAAGTGCATTTAGTGGAGTATTGGGGTAGCGATATCGCAATTATGCTTTTAAAGTCTGCTAACATAGGTTGGCAAGGTGTCGGATTTTAATGCAGATCAAAACCCGCGAGCTTTCAATCGTCCTACTTGATCTCATCGGGTCAACTCGGTTTGTGCAGCGCGTCGGGCATACAAAGGCCGCCGAGTGGCTTCAATATCACGACCGGCTAACACGCTCGCTTATGTTCAAATTTAGCGGTCGCGAGATCGACCGAAGCGACGGTTTCTTAATCAGCTTCGAGCAACCTATCAACGCCGTCAACTTCGCTTTGCATTATCAAATGACGATACCGCATAAGACGAGGTTGAATACTCGAATCGGCATACACGTCGGCACCGTCGCCGAGGTAACGCAACGCGAGCTCGATGTCATGGTCGGCGCGAAACCTGTTGAACTCGAAGGCGTTGCCAAGAATCTCGCCGCTCGTATCATGTCGTTATGCCAAGCGGGCCAGGTGCTTATGTCGGCCGATGCGTTTGCCCGCGTGAAGGATCAAACGAACTATGATACACCGCGTGGTGTCCGATATGCTCAAGTCGGCTTGTATAAATTCAAGGGCATCGCCGGCGCTCGTATTATTTACGCCGTCGGTCAAAGCATCGAGTCGCTACAACCGCCGGCGAGCTCGGATAAAGCAAAACGATTAGGCGGACCAAAGCGCATCAAGTCACGCGCTCGGCATCGTCGCTTGGCCGAGTGGATATGGTGGACCTTGAAACGGTTTGCAGTCGTCAACGCGATCTATATCATATATGTATTGTGCCCATATCTCAGCGCGAACTATGAACCGTTTCGACTGATGACTCTATTTTATCGACGACTAATGTATGAATGAATTGACCCCAAAATCGAGAAGTGAAAAAGAGTTAACGCGAGTCGAAAAGGCTCGGCGTGGTTGGTGGTTCTCGGTCGTGTTTATGGTCTTGGTCGTCGGCCTTGTATTGTTTTTAACGTATGTCGAGATCGTCGAAAAGAATCGAGATGTGTTAGTCGGGATACTCGGCGTCGTTACCGGTTCTATCTCTTCAATGCTCGCGATCGCGTCGGGTCGTGATCCATCCGAAGTCGAAGAGTTAAAAGATAAACTCTCAAGTGCGAACGCCGACCGCGCTGCCCTTATCGGTCGATTACGCGATGCACAAATCCAAATGCAATTACTTCGAGAGCAACAAAGCGAACTTCAGCAAGCTATGATCGATAAGCTAAGTTTATTCTCAGGTGACCAGGTGATCAAAACACGCGACGAGTCAGAGGTCGTCTTACATCCTTCGGTCGCCGAGTGGCTACCAAATAGAGATTAAGATGAACGGGGCGATCTTTGCCGGATAACCGGCACCCTATGAGGCTGGCGAAAACCGACCCGTTTATCAAAATCCTAAAGCTGATCCAATGATCGCGTTTAGTCTACACTAGACACGATTGATTTTAAACTGTAAACTACTCACGAGTATTGATGTCGCCTAAATATTATAGTTGACAATTTCCGACCTTTACGGGGCATCAATGCAAAACCCAAAGCATAAACATTTTAGAGCGATGACGCCGCGGTTTGATACGCGCGGTATCACCGGCACTAGTATGGGCGGCGGGGTCATCTCAGGTTACGAGCAAAACGCAAAACTAAGCGGGCTCAATTGGGTTAATGAAGCCGAAGAGATGTTGCGAACCGACCCGATTGTTATGAGATCTTGGCATATGTTGAGACAAACGCTATTGTCGGCGACTTGGCGTTTCGAGCCAGGTATCGAAAACGATGTCGTTAGCGCCGAGCTCGCGAGGTATGCAAACGAAGCTTTCGGTCTTGACGGGTACGCGGGTCAAATGACGCTATCTTGGGAAGATCAACTTCAATATCTATTTCAGTTTATACCACTCGGTTATCGATACGCTGAAGAGTGTTACAAGGTCGGGCCTGACTCAACGGGGCGCGTTCGCGTTTGGTTGTCTCATTACGCCGACCGCGAGCCAAGCGCGCATCAAAGATGGCTATCACGCGATAATCAAACGCTTGACGGGGTTATGCAAAACACCGTCGGCGCGAATACCCAAGCGCAACCGATACCGTCAAATAAGTTGCTACTCTTGACGCTCAATAAGACCGGCTCGAATTTCGAAGGCATCGGCATGCTTCGGCCGGTTTGGTGGTTTTGGCGAACTAAACAGCGCATATCAAATCTAATGTGTGTCGCTGCCGATCGTTGGGCAATCCCGACGCCAAAGCTCGTTATCGACCGATCACAGGCCGAATCTTTAGGACTCACCGACGGCGATATCGACGCGATGATCAACGAAGGCGAAGGCCAAGCGCAAGCGCTACTTGCGACCGAACAGTCGTATCTAGTCGAAAACCCTGCGGTCAAATTCGACACGTATTCACCCGCGAATAACTTTCACGTCGACGGCCCGCTTAACATCATTACGAAATGCGACTCGCAAATTAGCGCCGCCTTTTTAACTCAATTCGCCGACCTCGGAAATACTGAAACCGGTTCGCGCTCGGTCGGTGAGATACATCTAAGTGTGTTCCGACGTGCCGCGATTAATCTTTGTGATATTGTCGCGTCGGCGGTAAGCGGTGTCGACCGCCAGGGGGCCGGCACGATCGGCCGTTTGATTCGTTGGAATTATGGTCTCGTCGATCCGTCGAAATTGCCACGTCTAACACATACCGGTCTTGATACCGACGATCTCGCCGACTCACTCGCCGCGTTACCCGCGCTTGTTCAGGCGGGTCTATTAACGCCCGATGATGAACTAGAGAGAGCGATACGCGAACGACTCGGCGCGGGTGATCTGCCTGAAGATGCACAACGATCGCCACTTTCAAGAGTCGCCGCCGGCGGTGGTAGCGGTGCGGTTTCGGCGTTAACTGAAAAGCTTATCGCGAGTCGCCGAAATGGTTAAGATCAAAAGGCGAACGAAGGCGCAAACGCCGGCACCTAAAAGCGATCAAGTAAAGGGCAGCGCCAAGAATCCGAAGGGCTCGGCGGGCGGTTCGCGTGGCGGTATCGAGATCGGCGAGCGGGCGGTCAAAGCACTCGAAAAGTTACGCGATGATCATAATGCCCGATTCACTAAGAAGAGTCGGCGTGTTGACCTCGGTATGTTGAAAGCTGTATTCCGTCGCGGTGCGGGTGCATTCAGTGTATCGCATCGGCCAGGCATGAATCGAAATCAATGGTCGGTCGCTCGCGTTCGCACGTTTCTAAAACTAGTCGCGACCGGTCAACGCAAAAAAGCATACACGGGCGACTTAGATCTATTACCAAAAGATCACCCTCAGCATGTTGAGAAAGTCGAAAAGCGTAGCGAGGTACCCGACAAATATTCGCATATTGACTTTGGCCCGCCGAAGGCAGTTCGTGAGGCTGCCGATCGTGCTTTAAAAGTACGCGAGTCAAAACCATCGTCTCAACGGGGTATGACGCCCGTCGGTATCGCCCGAGCTCGCGATCTTAAAAACGGTCGTCAAGTGTCGCCTGAAACGGCAAAGCGCATGCTCGCATATTTCACTCGCCACGAGTCCGACAAGGCCGGCGCGTCATGGTCGGACAAGGGCAAAGGGTGGCAAGCTTGGAACGGTTGGGGCGGTGACGCCGGTTTTGCATTTGCTCGAAGGATTGTTAAACAGATGAACGCCGCAGATAATAAAACGAATGCTTTATCTTATGGTGAGTCGGTCGAAGTCGGTTCGCTCTATGACGTGCCCGACGGCCTAACAATCGGTAAACCGTTTAAAACGCTCGGTATCGGCGCGGTCAACTCGCGACTCACCGGCGACGGCATCGGCAAAGAAGTCGATCACGAACTCTTAAGCGAACTCTTAAGAGTCTATCAAGATCGGCGTTTGCAGGACCCTGTGATAATCGACTGGCAACACGCGACAAGCCCTTATCAAAACAGCGGGTCGCCGGCACCGCCCGAAAGCGGCAACGCGCTCGGCTTAATCGTTGATCTCGAATTACGAGACGATGGTCTTTACGCTGTACCCGCTTACAACGAGCGCGGGCTCGATGTCGTAAATAATGCGGGCGGTGTTCTCTGGTCATCGCCTGAATTTTTAACCGGTGACGTATTCGACCGCGGTGGCGGTGAACGCATCGGCACCGCTCAACTATTGGCGGTAACACTAACACCTAGGCCGGCACAGTCACACGACCGAATCGACCGAATAACATTAAACGAGAGGTACATTATGGACGATCTCAGCGTCGAAGAAATGCGCGCGCAACTCGCCGCAAAGGACGAAATGGTCAAGCAGCTCGAAGCGAAAATCGCAGAGATGAAAGCTGACTCGGAATCGGCAATTAATAAGTCGGCCGAAAAAGACGACGATGACGATAAGTCAAAACTCGCTGAAAAAGACGACGACGACGACAAGAAGAAACTCGCCGAAAAAGACGACGATGACGATAAGTCAAAACTCGGCGAAGAGTATAAGCGCATGAACATGAGCGAGTCGGCGTCGCCCGCTTTGCTCTCTGAAGTTCAAGCTCTTCGCGAGTCACTTGCGACACTTCAAGCCGAGCGTGACGCGATGCAACGCGATCAAGCGGTAAGCGCGCTTTTATCCGAAGGGCGTATCTCACCGGCCGAATCAACGGTCGCGGGCAAGGCTTTCGAGCTCAAAGATTTACAGCCTGAGTTTTGGTCGCACTTTAGCGAGCGGGCGTCGAAGATTCCACTTAATGAGATCGGCCACGGCGCAAGCGGTGCCGAGGTGACCAAGCAGTCACTTGACGCACGTATTAAGCAAGTCGCGACTGACAAGTCGATTAGCTATAGCGAAGCGCTCGGCGTTGTTCGACTCGAAAATCCTTCATTTTATAATCAAGCGTTTGGGGGCTAAAAATGGCTAACACCGACAATATTATTTCAATGGTCGCGGCGGGTACGATTACCGAGTTCGCGGTTGTCTCATTAGATACAAACGGTAAAGCGGTCGTTGCAACCGCCGGCACCGACTTCAAAGTCATTGGCGTCGCGCAACGCGGGGCAAGTGCCGGCGACGCTGTCGACATCCTTGTTCACGGCGTTACTCGTATGATCGCGGGCGAAGCTATTACATTCGCGAATACGCCGATTTTATCAGCTACGACCGCGGGCAAAGTGCAAGCATGCGAATCGACCGACACTACGTTTTATCCGATTGCGCGCGCGCTACCTAACATCAATCAAAAAGTCGTTGCCGATGGTGAGCAGTTCTTCGCTCTATTCACCGGCCCGATGTCTCTAGTATAAAGGGGTCGTCAAGTGGCTAGTTCATACACAAATATTCATCCGGTCGATCAGATACTAACGAGCCTCGTTGTCGAAGCGGTGCCAAGCGATAATCAACTTATCGCGGGCAAGATCTTCGAAAACATCAAAGTGCCTGAGCGATCAGGAACCCTCCTACTCGAAGAGACTCGAAACTTTATGGGGGCCGGTGCCGGTCTTAATTTAGAGCGATCACCCGGCGCAAGTCGTCCAACGATTGGCGGGTTCGATCGATCATCGCAGACTTTCAAGGCGCTGATTTATGCGGCTTCGGATTCGATCGCGATGGAAGACATTTTCGATTCACAGTATCCAGGTAGTGAAGAGGCGCGACTTGCTAAAAAGGTTAGTCGAGTGATGAAGCTTGCTCGCGAGAAACGAGCGGCCGACCTGCTTTTCGACGCGACCGCATTTAGCACTTCAGCAGCGACCGCAACATTTGACGCGGCCGGTGCGACGCCTTTGACTGATCTTCATCAACTCAAAGACACGCTATTCGCGCAAGCCCACGGCATCAATCCAGATACGCTTATCTTTGGTCGAAAGTCTTTTCGAGCTCTAGCGCGTAATCCTGAAGTCCGCGGCTATGTTGGCAACTCTTCGAGCGCCGGCGCGTTTTCATCTGGAAATCAGATCTTAAACGACGAGGCGGTTTTAAGCGTACTTCGCGACGTGCTCGGCATTGCAAATATCCACGTCGGCGCGGCTCGTCAAGATATCGCCAAGATCGGCTTAACTTCGAATGAAGTTTCGGTTTGGGATGATACACGCTTGTTTATGGGTATCCTTCACGGGTCCGATTCAATCGTTCAAAAGTCAGGCAACGTTAAGGGCATGCCGGTCGCCGCGTTAAACTTTGAGTTTTCCGGCATGGTCGCGGGTCAATATGATTCATTAGACCGCACCCGTCGTTATGTTTACGCCGAAGAGGTCCACTCTTACAAGGCGATTGACTCAACGCTCGGTCACGTCTTGACCGGTTGCCATAGCTAAAAGATGAACTATGATCGCACGGCCCCAAAATCACATTTCTTTAAATGAAGACGACGCCGACAAGCGCGCGATCGATAGTTTAACGAATCAGGTAAAAGGGAAACGCGGGCCGGTTGCGACGTTGATTCGCGCTAGACGTGATCAACTAAAAGCTGAAGTCAAAGCCGAGCGGTCGTTTGAAATCGGTTTACTAAAGACTCAAAAGAATCTAATTCGTGAGCTTTTCGCGGGCGGTGAGAATCCGGAAATAGTAACCGCGCTATTAAGCCCGAATTCAGATCTTACTACGTTCATTTTACAAAACGGCCTAGGTGACGCGCTCGCCGAGTTCATCGACGCAACGGGCGAAATACGCGATTCAATGCTCAAAGGTCTAACCGCCGTCGGCATCGATCAACCCGCGTCAATTCAACCTGAGTTAGATTTCTTACAGGCGCAAACCGCTAACGCTATTTTTGAAGATGTCATCGCGCCGGATTTCAAAAGCGCGATTCGATCTTCACTCGTCGCGATGACTCAAAATATCCCGTTGACGATTGTTAAGAGCAATCTTCAAACGAGGTTAGAGCGATCAACGGGTCGACAGTTAACCGAAATCAAAACTCAGATTTCGGAGTATGGCCGATCGATCACCGCGACCGCGGCCGCAGCTGCCGACCTAGATCTCTATTTATACACCGGACCTAACGACGGTATCACTCGGCCGTTTTGTAAACGTCTAATCAATCTAGTCGTCGATGAATCGCAGATGAACAAACTGAATAACGGCCAAGGCAAGTCGGTCAAGACTTCATGCGGGGGTTATAATTGTCGACATAGTTGGTCGCCGATCACCGAGTCATTTGTCGAAGCTGCCGATTTAAACCGGGCGACGATGTCAGATATCAACGACGCAAACAGTGACGCAAGGAAAAAGCGATAATGCGAAAAGCGGTTAAAGATCAGATTTATCATTTCGTTTGGAATCCATCCGAGCCTTATGCGCCGACGCCGTCGTTGACTGTGAAGTTTGCATCGGGTGACTATACCGCGAACTTTGTGCAATCAAGGGCCGACGTTGCGGTCACTAGTATCGCGAATGATCGTCGCACGTTGACGTTGAGCGGTGCCGTCGGTGCGTCGTTAGAGCGTGATGAGGTCAAAGCCTTTCTGAGAACGACTCGCGATACTTGGTACTCTGTAACAGTTAGTCGAATCGGAGGCACAACCGCGGTACTCGCCGAGCCTTTGCCACGTGAGATCGATCTATCATCATCGGCGACGTTAAATTTTGCGATGTCATATATTGACGTGCCGGCGGGTCAAACCGCGATCAACGGCCTTTACCCGTTTACCATCGCGTATGAAAGCGCGGTCGGCGGTCGGCATGTTGAAACGGGCATATTAAAAGTTACGCCGAGGCCGTTTGATACTGGTCTATCTCATGATGAGTTAGTATCTCAAATCGCCAACCTTGCCGACATGATACCGCGTCGACAGAGCGACTTTAAACCGCAGATCTTAGCGGCGCTAGATGACATCGCGTTGATAGTTCGTGATCGCGTCATATCGGACGGCGTCACCGAAGACGAGGTTTTCAATCAGCAAGCTTTCAAGCGAGCTCATGCATATTGTACGGCGGCGCTTATCTACGAAATGAATATGCAATTCGACGCGGCGACGGCGATGCGCGAACAATGTGATGACCGGTTAGATATCGCGCTTCGAAGTGTTGATATTGATCTCGATGGCGATGGGGTCGTCGATCCCGAAGAAGAGAACTTGAGGCGATCCGGCGGTAACAAGAACGACTTTCGGGCGTCGTTTAAAAGTTATATCAAGTCGACTAATGATTCATTCTTTGACCCGTCGCGGGGGCAAAGACATTGACTAGTAAAGTTACTTTAAAACTACCGCGAGTACTTTGGAGCGCAAAAGATACGCTTCGACTGGCTCAAAACTCGCTAGCGTCGATCAAGCTTCGGACGTCGAAAGGCATCGATGCGAACGGGGTAGAGTTTAAGGGCTATTCTAAAAACGCGCTCTATGTATCAAAGCGGGGCGCACGTTTAAAGCCGAAAGGCGGGCGACCATCGCGAACCGGTCGAAGCATCTTTTACGCCGGCGGTTATAAACAATACAAACATGATAGTCGTCAAAGATCGAAAGGCGATTCGGCCGAAGTTGATCTCGTGTTGAGCGGCAACATGTTAAACAATCTAGTCATAAAAGAAGCGACGGTTGACCGGTTTGTGATCGGTTTAACTAAACACGCTCAATACGGTTATGCAGTAAACGAAGATCGAAAATTCTTAGGGTTAACGACGAAAGATCAAAGTATATTAGTCAAGGCCGTCGGTATCGAATTACGAAAGCGTTTACTATGAGTCAGGGCATTAGAGAATCACTTGCATATCTCGAAGATCAACTCGAAGCGATCACGCCGAAGACCGATGTTAATCATGGTTTTGTCTGTTATCGCGCGGGGTCCGGCTTTGTGCCACCAATCGAGCAACGCCCAAACTCAAACCGTTACTTCGAGTTGTCGATTCGCGATTATCCAATCGACGACGGCGCAGCGGGTCTAAGTGGTCGACGTCGAAGCGTCGTCGATTGTCGAGTTCGTTACGACATACCCGACGATTTAATCGACCGTCAACGCATTATCAGCGAAGATGCCGAGAAGATATTGACGACATTAAAAGGCCCGACTTATTCACTCGCGACGACGGGTATTGTATCTATCATACCCGAACAACCGACGGTCGAAGCGCTAGACCTTGAAGAGAGCGCGCACCTTTTGACGGTGCCGTTTACCCTGCTATTTTTGGAGAGTTAAAAAATGACTGTTACTCATAGATCAATCGGCGTTGCCGTCGAAAGTACATTCGCATCAATCGCGACGACTTCAGGTTTGCCAAGTTTTGGCGGGCTGTCTTATGTCTCGATTCCGTGCGAACGCGACCCAATCATCATCGCAGGCGAGCCCGTAGCGAGTGAACGACTTGACGCCCGCGACGGCAATTTCAACCTTCCACCCGAACCCGATACAATGTATTCGGGCGGTTCGCGTGTACGTCGGCGAACGGGTCAAGTCGTTGTTAGAGTTGACCTCACGACCATCGGCACGACGGCTAACTTTTACACGAATAACTATCTAGGTTTTTTGCTCGGCGCGGGGTTAAAGACGCGCATACCAACAAACACTCATGACGCGGTCGCATCAATCGCGAATACGAATACATATGCGGCGACATCGGCACCGGCTGAAGCCGACGTTGGTACGTTGATCGGTGCCGAGCTCGCGGGGCGTGCTGAATACTCTGCGATTACTGATAACGACGAAGGCGGTTCGGTTAAGATCTCGCCGGCGTTGTCGGCAGCGTTCACGGGTACGCCGACTATTCGACATTTGCAAACGTGGTTTATGCCAGGTCGTAACCTCACCGGCACCCGCGAGCACTCGTTAAGCTTTCGAGTCGACGGCGTGAACTTCAGATCATACGCATACGGATGCGTTTTAGAGTCGCTCAATATCTCGCTTGATTCGGGCCGATTAATGGCCGAATTCACATATCAAGCGGCGGTCATCCAAGACGACCACGGCAACGCGCAAGGGCCATTCGAACCCGTTTATAACACCGGCGCGGCTCAACTCTTCAGAGGTGCCTATGTTGTCGCGTCGACGACGTCACCTACTTCGTTAACAAACGCAACGACGGGCGACACGCTAGCGCGAACCGAATTAGCCGCCGAAGACTTTAGTTTATCGCTGACTAACACGTTGACACCGCTAGGTCATAGTAGCGACCTCGCGACGATGTCGGGCATGGATATCACCGAGTCGACTGTCGAGTTAAGCTTGACTCTCTCAACAGTCAACACCGCAATCGCCGACGATTATTTCAATCGGACCGTTCGACAAGTTGTAGTCGGTACTGGTCCAATCGGCGACGGCCTCGGTTGCGCGATCATGTTACCCGCTGCGATGTTAACCAACGATCCTTCGGCTTATGACGTCAGCGGTAACGACATCGTTAGACAACAATTAACGTATCAACAAAGTCGTTTCGGCGGTGACGTTGTCGAGACAAACGCGGGCAATTCGCCCTTTCGAATCGGCCTAGGTATTTAAGGGTTTTAAAATGGCTTTACGCTTTTTAACATCGGCCGACATGACGATTAATGTTGTCGTGACGTGCGACGACGCGGTCGAATGCGATGACGAGCAACGATCGAGATACTTAGACACTGGCGACCGATCGACGCTAGATGTCGTCAACGACGGCGCGACGTGTTTTAAGATCAAAGCACTTTCACCGCGCGAACGCGAAACGGCCGAAGCCGCGGCCGGTGCTTTGACTCGGTCGGAATTGGGGCGACTCCTTTGGGCTGAAGCGCCGAGCGATGTTAGAGAGCGGGCCACGTGGCATCATGAGTTAACTGATGATGAGAGACACGCTCTCAGCGATTATCAAAACTATTTGAACCGCGTTTATCTCGAAATGATTAGAGCGTCGCTAGTGTCAATCGACGACGTCGACGCGACTGTCGAGCAACTAGAGTTGATCAGGCCCGAATCGTCACGGGTCCAAACGATTAGCGAGCTCGTGTTACATATTCAGCGAATTTCGTTAGCAGGTATCGAGGGAAAATGATGATCGCGGCCTCGGTTTGGTTAAACCATGCCGGCGGCCGCGCTTGGTCTTGCGATCAATGCAAAGATCAAAAGGGGCTTCGGCCAAAACGGGGCAATTGTGGCGGGCCGTTTCGCGATGACTTGCCACAATCGCAACGCGACGCCGACGGCGTATTCATGCCCGCTTATCGAATCGCGCCCGACTGCGATGAGGCGTTTTCAGACTATGAGTTTCGGTCGTGTCCGGTCGCCGGCGTGAATAAACTAGCTCATTTGATCGGCGCTTATAATCGACATAAAAGCGGTCTATATCCGATCTCTCATGTATACCCGTCGCCGACATGCGCGACGATCGACATGCTTGACACGTTAGAGTATCATAGAGAATCGGCACGATATCGAGCGCAAAAGCGAGCACTTGAAGAGAGTAAATCGAAATGACGACGACGAATAGAGTTGATATCGAGGTTAGGCTAGATGGGGCCGAGGAAGCGAAAAAAGGGTTAACAGGCATTGGCGAAACGGCCTCGGGTATGGCCGATCGTTTTGATAAGTCGAATTCGCATTTAGGCGAGGGCCTTGGCTCATTAGTCGGAAACGTCGAAGAGGCGGGCGGCGCTTTTCGCGATCTTTCGTCGACCGTCAAAAGTCTAGGCACCGGGGGCAAAGCTTCATTTCTATCATTGATACCCGCAATCGGCGGCGTCGTCGCAGTCGGCTATGCGCTTTACGAAACGTTCATAAACATATCAGGCGCGGCGCAAGCTGCCGAAGATGCAAACGAAGCGGCGGCGGCGGCGGCGGCTGATCTTCAAGCAAAACTTGAAGCGCTCGCGGAAAAGGGCGTCGAGCCGACGACTAAAGAGTTAGAGAAGTTTACCCGCGCTCAATTAATGGCACAGCTTGCAAAAGAGCAAATGGAAAAGCAAACCGAGAAAATCACTCGAAAACTAGCTAAGGAAACAAAAGCACAGGACGAGTTAACAGACGCGATAGTTAACAGAAATAGTACGTCGCGCAAATTACTCACGACGCTCGGCTTTTATAACTCAGTCGCCGAAGCTCGGATAAAGCTTGATGAAGCTCAAGTCGAATCATCCAGGGCAATAACCGGCGCGTTAAATAAGCAACGCAAAGCACAAAAAAAGCTAAAAGATGCCGAGGCTCAATTTATCGCGTTCGAAGAACAATCGCCGGCCTTCATCGCGACGAAGACAAAAGAGAACTTAGTTATACTTAAAACTATGCAACTTCAAGAGGCCGAAATTGATTTAAAAGGGCGTCAATTAGAAGCGGATAAACTGGCTATTGACGAAGAACATTTAAATTATGCGACTAGATTGAAAAACGCCGAAGCAATAAAGAAAAAAACACATGAGCAGTTAATCGCCGAGCATTTGAGTTTTGGTGAAACTAAAAAAATGGCGAGGCTAAAGGCGCTAAAAGATGATGAACGACTATTAAAATTAGCTAACGAAATTCAAGACCGAATAAAGATTCGAAACGCTGACTTGTTAAACGAGCAAGTCATCAATAAGAAGCGCGATGATATCGAGTCAAAACGGCTTGAAGAATCAAGGGCAGCGGCAAAGGCTCGGCAAGCTATAAAAGACGCTGAAAACGCAAAAGAGATTTTATTAGAGCAACGCAAGCAAGCCGAGATATTTCAAATTCGCGACCTCAGTTTACAACTTGCCGCCGCCCAAGGTGCCGAGGCTGTCGACATCACCGAAGCGCGTTATCAGTTAGAGTTAGAAAAGGCCGGCGATAACGCAAACAAACGACTCGCAATTGATTTGAGGTATGAGATCTCGCGAACTCAACTTGCTAAAAGCGAAGCCGAGAAACGCGACTCTGAAGAGAGACAGCTTCGAGATCAACGCAAAGCCTTCATTTTAGACTCTCAAGCGTTTGATATCGAAATGATGAACGACGGCATCGACAAAGAATTATCGTTGCTTGAAATGAAGTATCGGCGCGAACGTGAGTTAAAAGAGCATAGCGAAGAGGAGTTGACCGAGTTGTCGCGCCGGTTTGCGCTAGAACGTGAAAAGATACAAAAGCGCTCGCTTGTCGAGTTTGAAGAAAACTTCAAACAACTTGGCCTTGATATGTTTTCGGGTCTTAGTACGGATCTGACAAAAGAGGTTTATAAAAGTCTTACAGATCAAACCGCCGACGAAGCGCGCCGAGCGTTAAACGAACGAGTTAATGAGCAAATCGACGCCGAGAAAAAAGCTTTAAGAGAATTTGAAGGCGACAACGCTGAGCGTATCAAAGCGACCGAAGACTCGAATAATCGCATTTTAGAGTTACAAAAAGAGTTTCAGGCGTCGCGTAATGAGATCTCGAAACAAGAGAAGAATCGTTTACCCGCGGCGATTGGTGGCGTATTGGTGGCCCTTGGCGAACAAGCGGCGGTCGAAAGCTTAATTTTCGGTGCTAAAGCGATCGCCTCACTTTTCACCGAGCCTCAATTAGCCGCAAATTATGGCATCGCCTCGGGCATTATGGCAACCGCGGCGGTAACAGCCGGCGCAAGCGGTCGCGCGTTAGGTGCCGGCGCGTCAAGCGGTGGCGGTGGCGGTGGCGGTGCGCCGAGCTTTTCGCCTCTGGGAACTCCACAAACAACCGCCGGCGAGAATCGCGAACGGGCCGAAACTGCGACGACGACGTTTAACATTAATTTCGACGGGGCCGTCGTCTATGATTCGCGACGCGCTGCCGAGCTCGCGTTGACCGATCGGATAACGACACTTCAAAATCAAAACAGACGAGGCGCACCGCGCCGGAGGTCATAAGATGCCGTTTCAAAATACCGCGCCGAATTTCGGGCTTTTAACGTCGTATGACATGCGGGCGTATTCGGGCGTTACTGCATTCGTTCGCGGGTCGACCTCTGTTACCATGCCGACATTTTCGAGCGGGGCGGGTGTCTATGAAGACGCTATATTCTTCTTAAACGGTCGGTCTAGTGATACCCAAATAACGGCAAAAGGGCAGATCGACGCGGTTAAGACATTCGGCGCAAATTGGGCGGTCGCGATCAACTCTAGTGATCACGTAACGATAAGCGCAAGCGTTGACTTTACGGTTACGCTATCGGGTTCAGTCGACGCACTCGGCGCGGGGTCTAGTGCAGTTAACGCGACGTTATCAGGTTCAACATATACCGCGACGTTTCCAAATGATTGGCTTCGCGGATCGATCAACCTAGGCGATGTTAGTTATCGAGTTGACCAGGTCGGCGGGGCGTCAACGTTTAATTTTCCTGCAATCAATACGCATGTTCAAGACGTGAGTGTTTTTATACGTGATCGAGCGACGGTAAGCGACGCCGATGACTTCGGCCTGATCTCATTAGAAGAGAGAGATCAAACGATCATGAGCAACGACGCTATTTCGTGGTTTATAAATGACGCCGGTCATGTTGCATGCTCTTATCTATCATCAATCGGCGATATAACATGGTCGTCGACGGGGTTAAGAGACACGCTCGGCTTTACAGGCGACGAAGCGCCGGCGGTGTACTCGACGACTTATTCACTACTCACTGCGACGCATAAGCCGAACGGCGTTTTGATACCATCGCGACCGTTTCAACGTCATCACATTAGAGTCGAGAACGTCGGGCAATCTCGCCGATTGATCGGCGGGGGTTATACCTCTAATCATGTCGGCAGTTATCAAACATCGGTTCTGAGTTTCGATCTTGATGCGCGTTTAGACTTGGTCGACGATTATCAACACTTTATAAACAATTGGGCACCCTTTGCGGGTGCCGGCGAGCGCGTCAATTTTTATCAATCATGGGGCGACTCGCGACGTGCATTAAACTCATATCAGATCAACGCTAGTCAGCCCGCGTATGACTCACTATACACTAGTCAAAATAACGGTGATTATGGCCGTCTAAGGGCCTCTATGATCACGCCGACTTTTGATCTCGCATATCCGACGCGGTTACGTCGACGGGTGCCGGTGACGATAGAATTAGAGCACTTATGAGTAATAGCTATACGACACCGCCACTCTTAACCGATCCGGCCCGACTCACCGCGGGGTTGACTGTGAGGTCGACCGAGTTTTCGAGGCTCGGCGACGCTCAAAACTACGCATTCGCGACCGGCGGGTGCACTGAAGTTATCAATCAATTTTGGGATTCGGCGGTTTTTGAGTTTACGACGACGTCGTTGACCGAGTGTTGCCAGTGGTACATACCGAACCCAAGCGAAGAACATACCGAGTTTAAGTTTCGGATATCAGCGAGTTCAAACACGGCCGGCGCGATCGCGAGCGTTACTCTAACGTTTCCATTATCCGGCAATTCATACACCGGCGCGACGACGATTTCGGACACATCACGATTCAATAGCGTGTTTAACGAAATCACGGTAAACATAACGAGCGCCGAGGATGAAAAATACGCGATATGTAAACTATCACTTCACGCGAGCGGGGGTACTGTCGAAGTCGCCGCGGTTCAAGCGAATTGGAGTCGTTTAGCGTCACCGCTCGCGAATCGTTTACTCGGTCAATACGGTGAGAACTTGACGCCGCAAGGTGTTAATCGTCTCGGCGATGACCAAGCGTTGACATCGCGATTCGGTGTCGAGACATTTAACAATATTAATCAGCTTCGAAAACGTGGTCGCGTGCTTTTGAATTGGAGCGGGGTAGACAACGCGAGTTCATCGCCGGCGCGCGGGCTCGGCTCATTAGATACTCAATTAATGTACAACTATGTGTCGATATTTGCGGGCATGAGTCAAAACGATTTAGACGTCGACGTATTCGTAAACGCTGTAAACATCGGATCGACGTCACCGATTCACGTTGATGTATTCGGTTATCGTCTAAACGTCACTCTTGACGGTTGGAATTCATTCGGCCTAAGTCTTCGACTCCCCGCCGAAGAGTCTTTAAGTAATCAATTTAGTTTATCAATGTATCGCGTCGGCATCGATGAAACGTTAAACAACACATCAACGCTATTGAGCAAAGATAATCCAATCGGGTCGTCACCTGCTTATATCCGCAGCGTTGCGATCGTAGGTGTATGATGCTTATACCAACGGCTTTTCAAAGATTGCCGAGCGCCACGACATGCAATAACGGCGAGTTATTATTCGGCGGGGCGTCGGCTCAAATCGCTTCAGCGCTTGCACAGTTGAATTATTGCAAGTTTCTAAATCAGGCCCATTACTATGTCGGCAGGTCGGTCGCAGCTGCCGAAGGTGGCCGGCGGTATTTGCAAAACGCCGAATTAAAAGGGGCGACGGTTTACAACTTTCTTTATCAGTCGACCCCGTTATCGAGTCACTTAGCAATCATGGTTCAATATGTTAGTTCGAATTTCGATCAAACAACCGTTTCGATGTCTGCTCAATTGAGAAAGACGGCGGGCAATTCTTACACCGGCACAATCATCGATGTCGGCGTCGAGTTTACTGAAAACATGCTCGAAGGTTCGCCAACGTCGACCGCTTTAGCGTTCACCGGTTGCGACCAAGCGCCGGCACCGACTAACGTTAATCCGGACCCGCCAAGACCTCTATTTGTCCCGACCGGCGTTCGCGGTCAATTGCTAAATATCGCGATCACGACGACTCAACTTTTACCGATGTCGATTCATATCTATGATGTTTATGCGCCGGAGGTCACACCATGATTTCATCTGATAACGGCCGGCGAGTTTTCGCGCTCGAAATCGCGGGCCTTGAATATCGATATCATAGCGATAAACCGCCGACATCATCGTCGCTTGATAGTCAAATCGCGACGGGCATAAATTACATTGATGTCGAATCAATCGTCGCCGTCGGTACAATCAACGCCGATCTTGACCCGTCGGGCGGTGTCGCAAATTACGGCGCGACGACTGTGACGCTAAACATCAACCGGCGAGGCGGGGCAAGCGATGCGGGCGTGATCTTTGGGCGATGCGGTGCGCGGTCGGCTTCGACACGTGCAAAACTAACGACAAGCGCGACACGTACCGACACGACCATCAGTGTATCTAGCGACCTATCATCGTTATCATATCCGAGGCTTTTGCACGTCGGCGCGGAAACAATACGAGCGTCAAGCGCAAACGCGACAAGCGTGACGTGTACACGTGGCGCGGGTAATACTCCGATTCAAGTGCACTCTATCGATCTCGAAGGGTCAATCGTTCCTGAGATCACAACCGAGATTACAACGTTTAGAGGTCGGCGGGCTCGGCTATACGCTGCGCACCGATACGCGACCGGCGAGACATCTGACTATATTGAGATCGTCAACGGTTTTATCGAGTCAAGCCCGACCGTCGAAGGCGAAGAGATCACGATCTCTCTTTTACCTTTGACCGCTTTGATTGATACCGATCTCAGCGATAAGGGCATCGCGCAAACTCGACTACTCACCGGATATCATTATTTCGATGGTCGCCAGGGGTCTATTCTCGAATATGCGCTCGGTCTATATAAAGACCAAGACGATAACGAGCCGGTCTTAACGCCGGACACCGGCGCGGCGATTACCGCTAGCACGTTTCAAACGACAGTCGCGAGACGTCGGTCATTTAATAACCTCTTCGATGACTTCGATACGAGTTTACCGAAGGGACCGACGGCCGATAATTACCCAAGAGAGCACCCGCGATACCCAAAACTAAGACGCTCTCAAGATGCGGTATTCGTCGAAGATGGCGTATACCCTTCGACGTTAACGTTTAACGCGGGTAACGTCGGTTATGACGTCGTCGCCGACAGTTCTATTACTAGCGCGTTAAACGCTGCTGAGATTTCAGCGAGTGAGTCGTTGCGGGTTCGCTTGCCGGTTGTCGAGTTGAAACAACATGAGTTAGGAAACGCCGAGGTTAAAAAATGGCCCGACGTTCTAAACGATACGCTGACAACCTCCGGCCCTTCATCGACGGCGGGCGTTGCGGGTGGGTTCGGTCGTTGGCGCATCAGTCGAGATAATGAGCTCACATTTGAAAAGTTGTCGAATTCGCCTTTCACGTCTCGCCTGTTCTTATGGAATAATTCGTATTTGTGGCGATTCGTCCGGCGTGGTTTGCGCGATCAAGGTGTTAGAGCGCCCTTAAAATGGGGTGCATTCGGTACTAGTGGCCCGCTCGATAATCTATCTAGAATTAGTTACCCGATCGACCTAGGCTTATCTGATGATTCAATCGAGCAACAATTCGGCGAGGGCAACGGCTGGCGACGTGTCGAGATTGATGCTAGTTCAAACGCGACAAGCTCAATACGACAAATTCGCGATATTCCAAGCGCATATTATCAACAGTTCGAAAGCGCAATTTTAGTTGAAACGTCGCTCGGTTTGCCGACGAGCTCGAGCGCCGGCGTTTATCACTATGTCACTATCGAATTTTATGACCACAAACTCGACGAAATACGCCGGCAGGTGTTCAAGTGTACGCATCAAAGCGCGGCGAGTTTTGGCGGTTCGGCCGTCGGTTATTTAATCCATATTTCAGATGATCATGAGTTTCAAAACACTTTTAGCTTCGGCGATTGGAGTGATAAAGAGAGAGCGCTGATTTATCGCGGGGGCAGTGTCGACGGCGAGCGGCCTAGCGTCGTCTTATTACAGCTTTTACAGTCGGGCGGTGGCGGTGGTCTAAACGGGGCTTATGATCAATTTTCGATCGGGCTAAACATCCATTCATCGAATATTGATGAAGCATCGTTTCTCGCGATTGACGGCTCGTCAACGTTCACTCTTAGCGAAAACTTCGCGGGCGACGGTGCGAACCTCCGAGACACGTTTGACAGTGTTCTAAGATTGCTCGGCGCGGTGATCGTCATGAAGCGCGACGAGTTGACCGGCGTTTCAAAGCTGACTCTAGTATCGCTCGGAAATGAGCGCGCATCATCAAGCGACTTGACAATTACCGCGGGCGATTGGATCGCCGACCCGTCGCCGACGTGGGGTATTTACGAGGATATTGTCACTCAAATTAAATATGAATTTGATTACGACCCGGCCGAAAACAAATATCTAAACGAAGTCATCTTCAATAATTACGCCGCGATCAATCGCTATGGGGGCGAACGGGCAAAGATTACGCTAACACTCGCCGGCTTGAACTCTGATCAATTCGGGCGCGGTGCCGGTGACAATTTCGCCTATTTTCT
>MDTG01207288.1_pt1 | contig 32295 bp, 34 predicted proteins | sample 811421 | NCBI WGS metagenome assembly MDTG01 (sample SAMN05326645, study PRJNA326480) | marine metagenome | isolation source: seawater | place: Pacific Ocean: South East | collected 2011
ATCCGGCCGGCTTTGGGTCAAAATGGGACCAATCTGCGCATCAAACCATTCCAGCGCCCGCGCATAGCCTTCCACATCGCGCCTGTGGCCAAAAGCTGTGTCGAATTCCACAAAATTTGCAAAAATGAAGCTGCCCTCCGGTGCCTGCTGCATCTCATCAGCCAAATGCTCCATCAGCTGCGCATCACTGCCCTTGCGGCAGCGCGTAATGCCTCGCATCGAAAAAATGTCACCGATTTTACCGATCGCATGGACTGGCCGACCGGCCTGCATCACCCACTCGCAAAGGGTCGCAGACGGAGGGTCCATCGCGAAATCCTTGCGATTCAAACTGCGCTGAAATCCCGTTTCTGGCGACCCAACAAAGGGCCGAGCAATCACCCGCCCGACTTTCATCTCATGCACAATGCCCGCCATATCTTGGCAAAGATCATACAGATTTTGCAATCCGAAATGATCTTCATGGGCCGCAATCTGGAACACGCTATCCACTGAAGTGTAGCAAATCGGCAAGCCAGAACGCAGATGCTCAGCGCCAAAAGCCTCAATCACCGGCATCCCGGAGGCGTGGCAATTGGCCAGGCTGCCACCTGCAAAATCTTGAAGTGCCGCTAGGACTTGCGGCGGAAACGCTGGCGTTTCATCAGGAAAATAATGCCAATCCCAAGGCACCGGCACCCCAGCCAACTCCCAATGGCCCGATGGGGTATCTTTGCCCTTGGATATTTCACGCGCCACCGCCCAAACCCCCGCGCTCGCCGCCGGCCATGGAGAGGGGAGACCGCTGGACTGTTGGAGAGCTTCGCCGAGGCCCAAGGCCGCCAAATTCGGCATATGCAAATCACCCTGCCGCGCCTGAATGATGTGGCCCAGAGTATTGGCCCCCAGATCGCCAAATTCCGCAGCATCAGGCGCGCCACCACAGCCCAGAGAATCCAGAACAATCACGAAAGCCCTAGCCATGTTTTTCGGCCTTTGTTGGCATAACCCGTTCCATGATCAAATCCGGCAAGACCGGCGGCTCGGAACTCAAAGTGAGGGCACTCTCAATAGCGCGCAGGGCGACCTCCGCTTGCTTCGCATTTCGACAATGCAGCCGCGCGATCGGCGCGCCTTTGCGCAGATGCGTGCCCAGCCGAGCAATGTCCGATAGGCCAACGGAATGGTCGATCTGATCATCTTCGCGCTGCCGCCCGCCGCCAAGAGCAACCACGGCCTGCCCCAACGCGGTCCCATCTATCTCACTCAAATAGCCTGTGCCGGCTGCGCGCAGCTCATAGGCCGGCGCGATTTCCAAATAATCTTGCCAGCGATCTGCAAAATTCTCCGGGCCGCCCTGCGCTCTCACCATCGCTCCAAACCGGGCTTTTGCACTGCCATCTTGCAAGGTTGCGCGTAGGCCATCACGCGCGCCTGTCTCGGTAGAAAACACCTGTGCTTGCTTTAAGAGCTGCGTACCAAGCTCTAGCGCCACCTCGACCATCGCCCCTTGCCCAGTCTCAAAGGCGCGCATGACATCGGCAATCTCAAGCGCATTTCCGATAGAGGGGATCAGAGGTTGACTCATATCCGTCAAGACCGCGCTGGCGGGGCAACCTGCTCCATTGGCAGTGGCCACCAAAGCCTGCGCCAACTCGCGTGCCTGGCCAAGATCAGACATCACCGCGCCCGAGCCAGTTTTAACATCCAGCACCAGACCCTCCAGGCCAGCGGCTAATTTTTTGGCCAGAATAGAGGCCGTGATAAGATCACGAGACCTGACGGTCCCAGTCACATCGCGCACCGCATAAAGACGTTGATCGGCCGGTGCAATATCCGGGCTTGGTGCCACGATTGCGCAGCCAACCTCAGCCACAATGGCTCGAAATTCGACCTCACTGAGTTGCGTTTTTAGGCCCGGTATCGCCTCCAATTTGTCTAAGGTTCCACCCGTATGCCCCAATCCACGCCCAGAAATCATTGGAATATAGGCGCCAGCTGCCGCCAGCATCGGTGCCAAAATCAAGGAGACTGAGTCTCCGACGCCGCCGGTGGAATGCTTATCAATCACCTTGCCTGGCAGGTTCCAGTCGAGCACTTTGCCGCTGTCTCGCATGCCCAGTGTCAGAGCCACACGCCCCTGCTCGCTTAGTCCCTGCAAACAAATTGCCATAGCAAATGCTCCGGCCTGTGCATCACTGATATCAGACGCGCCCAAATGGGCTGCAAAAGCCTGCACCGCTTCAGGCGGCACGGACCGGCCTTCTCGCAAAGCCAAAAGAAGGTCACGGGTCAACATCAGGCTTTCGGCTCCTCCGTGCCAGACGTCAGATGATCCAGATCAAAAGCACCGGGGAGCAAATCTCCCACCAGTGTGCGCTCCTGCGCACCATTGGTCGCCAGTAACGTCACGGTCACCGGCCCTTTGGCAAATTCCGCCAGCTTTTGGCGACATCCACCGCAGGGCGGCACGGGACGGTCTCCGCCGGCGATAACGGCCACTTCAGCAATCTCATATTCCCCGCCGGCACACATGGCAGCAATGGCACCAGCCTCAGCGCAGGTTCCCTCGGGATAGGCCACATTTTCGACGTTGCAACCAACATAAATTGCACCGCTGACAGTGCGCAAAGCAGCCCCAACAGGGAAATTCGAATAGGGCACATAGGCTTTCAGGCGAACCTGAGACGCCGCGAGAATTAGATCATTGCTCATGACTGTTACCTTTCAAAATCGACGCCCAGCGCCGCTGTCTTGCATTACATACGCAATGGCGGCCCCCGTCTACCTGCAAAAGCTACAGCGATTAACAGTTTAAGCCCCGTCCTCTTAAGCCCCATCTTCGAAATGGGTCTCAAATTCACCCGGCAAACTGACCTCCAAAAGTTCAAGATCCTCAGAAGCTGCGCTATATAAGCAGGCCATATTCGGCGGGATGACAAAAGCATCGCCAGCCACAAGGGTTTGCGCCGCCTGCTCTTTGCTTTGCAGAGTCAATTGACCATGCAAGACGAAGGTGAAGTGAATATCGCTCGTGTGACGGGCCCAAACAGGCGCGCCCGGCGCCGGTTTGACCACCTGAACCCCGGCCACCGCGCCTGTATTGGCACAAATCATCGTATCGCGCGCCACAAACCCCGGCAGGCGGAAAGGACGCCATTCAGTTTCATTCGCTTTGTAATGAACGAACTTCTGCCCCGCAAACAGCCGGTCGGGGCGCATATGCTCCGTTGGCAATTCCATGTTGTGATCTAAGGTGGTGATATGTTCGGCGGGCACACCGATTTCAATCACCTCCAAATCCTCACTGGCAAAGAGCACGCGGTGACGAATTTCCGGTGGTTGAATGACACAATTTCCAGCTTCAAGCCGGAACGGTGGGCCTTGGTCCTCATAAACCAAATCCACCCACCCTTTATAGCAATAGATCAGCTGGAAGCCGACGGAGTGGAAATGCACCATATCCGGCACAGGCCCGCCGCCGGGGATGCGAATATGGCTGGCGATGATTGAACCGCCCAAACGGCTGGGAATCAGATCACGATAGTGCATGCCCGCACGCCCAATAACCCAAGGTGCTTGATCGGCCATGCGGCGCATCACAAACTCATGCGCGACCGGCGGCATCTCTACAGGCGGGGCAAGAGCGGCAATTTCGATGCGCGTGCCATTAGGCGCAATCAATTCGGTTTGACCACCCGCAATCAACATCGGGTCGTCGCAAAGGATGCGCAACAACCCGGGGAGAGTCTGAGCGTCCTTTTGCACCCGCACCCGCAAACCATAGCCAGAAAACACCGCCACGCTGGGATCATCGGCCGGAAAAATTTCATCCATCCGCATCCCAAGGGTTTTGGTGAAAAACGGAATATCATCTCGCAATTGTTTGGTAGGTAACACCACTTCGGCGCGTATGTTTTGCATAGTCTCTCTCTCATATCACAGTGGGTTAATCGCTATTTTCCACGAGTGGTCTGCATGATGCAATGGCGGATCGTCGCATGCCAAACTGTTAGCGCAAGCCCAATGTTGCGTCCAAGCCTGCGATAGGGAATAACCCTCTCGAAGTTGAAGCGGAGGCGAAGAAATGTCCTATAAAGAAATTTATGCGGGTTGGCAGCAAGACCCAGAGGCATTTTGGATGAAAGCTGCCGAGGCGATTGATTGGATCAAAGCGCCCTCCAAAGCTCTGTGGGACGATGACGCTCCATTGTACGAATGGTTCAAAGACGCGCAGGTCAACACCTGCTACAATGCCGTTGATCGTCATGTTGACGCCGGAAATGGTGATCGGGTGGCCATCATCTATGACAGCCCCGTTACAGGGCAAAAATCCAAAACCACCTATGCAGAATTGCAAAAGCAAGTCGCCGCTCTCGCTGGCGGGCTGACCGCCAAGGGCGTTGTGGCTGGCGATCGGGTTGTCATTTACATGCCGATGGTCCCCGAAGCCTTGGTGGCCATGCTGGCCTGTGTCCGTATCGGCGCGATCCATTCGGTTGTCTTCGGCGGTTTCGCGGCAAATGAGCTGGCCGTTCGTATTGATGACGCCACACCAAAGGCGATTATTGCAGGCTCCTGCGGCATCGAACCGGGCCGCATTGTCGAATATAAACCGCTGCTCGATGGCGCTATTGAGCTGGCGACGCATAAACCTGAATTTCGAGTTATTTTCCAGCGTCCCCAATGTGAAGCAGAATTGGGTCCACAGGACGTCGAGTGGTATGACTTGCAAGAGGGCGTACCCCCGGCACCCTGCGTGGCCGTTTCTGGTGATCATCCAGCTTATATTCTCTATACCTCCGGTACAACCGGCGCTCCAAAAGGCGTTGTACGCCCCACTGCTGGGCATTTGGTGGCATTGAACTGGACGATGAAAAATATCTACAACGTGGATCCGGGCGATGTCTTTTGGGCCGCCTCAGACGTGGGGTGGGTCGTTGGACATTCCTATATTTGTTATGCGCCGTTGATTCACGGCAATTCAACTGTCGTATTCGAGGGCAAGCCGGTTGGCACGCCCGACGCCACGACCTTTTGGCGGGTCATCGCCGAGCATGATGTGCGCAGTTTCTTCACGGCCCCCACCGCCTTCCGTGCGATAAAACGGCAAGACTCAAAAGGCGATTCGATTAAAAAATTCGATATGAGTCGACTGCGCGCGCTCTATTTGGCAGGTGAACGGGCCGATCCAGACACGATAGAATGGGCCCAAGAGGTTATGGGCGTGCCCGTCTATGATCACTGGTGGCAAACCGAAACTGGCTTTACCATCGCCGGCAATCCGGCGGGCATTGAGGCCATGCCGGTCAAGATTGGCTCCCCAACCGTGGCCATGCCGGGCTATGATGTGCAAATTTTGGATGAAGGGGGACATCAAATGCCCGTCGGAGAGCTGGGCGCTGTTGCAGTAAAGCTGCCGCTCCCCCCTGGCACCCTGCCCACCCTGTGGAACGCATCGGATCGTTTCGTTAAATCTTATCTCACCACCTTTCCGGGCTATTATGAAACTGGTGATGCCGGGATGATTGATGAAGACGGCTATCTCTATATCATGGCGCGGACCGATGATGTCATTAACGTCGCAGGGCACAGGCTCTCAACCGGCGGCATGGAAGAGGTTTTGGCCAGTCATCCGGATGTGGCCGAATGCGCGGTGATTGGTGTGAGCGATGAGCTCAAAGGGCAATTGCCGCTTGGATTTCTCTGCCTCAACGATGGCTGCACCCGTACAGCCGAGCAGGTTGTCGCCGAGGTCATCAAATTGGTCCGCGAGAAGATTGGCCCTGTTGCCGCGTTCAAATTGGCCTGTGTGGTGAATCGCTTGCCCAAAACCCGCTCAGGTAAAATCCTACGTGCGACAATGGTTAGCATCGCTGACGGCAAAGCCTATAAGGCGCCTGCAACGATAGATGATCCCGCTGTTTTGGACGAGGTGCGTTTGGCGTTGCTGAAACTGGGATACGCGCATTCATGAGGCACGCCGCCAATTCCTACCGGACGCTCTCTGCCCCACGCGACCCTAAGTTTATGTTAACCAATAGAAAATATTTTCATAGGTCTGGATTTCTGGTAACATCTTGTTATCAGCAAGAGGGCGTCGTGGCCTTTTAGGGCCGTTTTCAACGCTGATGACGTCAAAATATTTGAAATGGAGATCCATTATGAAAAAACTCTTCTCGCAGGTGCGTTCGCTGCATCCATGGTTGGCACAACCTCTTCCGCACAAGGTACACTCGCTGCATCCAGCATTGCGAACATCTTGCCACTAGTTGCAATCGTGGCAACAGTTGGCTTGGCCTCTTCTTCAGGCACCTAAGTAAAATGACAGTCGGGCCATGCATGCGAGCCCGACTGTTCCGCCCAATTAGGCAAATTGCTCGCGAATGAGCCGCTCTTCTAATCCGTGATCTGGATCAAACAGCAAACGGTGCGCCACATCCCCAGCGCTTTCAATCTCCACCGACCTTACATTTTTGACAGAGCAATTGTCCGCATCGGCCATGACGGGGCGTTTGACAGGTTCAATCACTTCAAACCGCACCTTCGCCGCCTTAGGCAACACCGCCCCGCGCCACCTGCGCGGCCGAAACGCAGCCATAGCGGTCAGCGCCAAAACCTCGGAACCAATCGGCAAAATAGGACCGTGCGCGGAATAATTGTAAGCCGTTGAGCCCGCTGGCGTCGCGACCAAGGCCCCATCACAGGCCAATTCACTCAACCGGAGCCGATCATCGATAAATATCTGTAGTTTTGCCGCCTGCGGTCCCTGACGCAAGAGTGACACCTCATTGATCGCCAGCGCCGTCTGGGTCTGACCATCGACACAGGTTGCTCGCATCCGCAACGGGTTGATGGCAGCCTCCTCAGCCGCCGCCAGTCGCGCCATCAAGCCGTCAGTTGAAAACTCATTCATCAAAAACCCAACGGTGCCACGATTCATCCCGTAAACAGGTACGTTCAAATGTTGAGTCGCATGCAAAGTTTGCAGCATAAACCCATCGCCACCCAGCGCCACGATCACCTCTGCCGCGCTCGGGTCGCAATCGCCAAAACTGTGCACAAATGTATTCCTTGCAGATTGCGCCAAATCTGCGGTACTGGCCAAAAAGGCTATGCGTTTACTCTGTGTCTTGTGCATTTCGGAAACTCCGTTTCCGCACCCTATGCTGGGGCAGGCTAAAAACGCAAGCCATGGCCAAAATAACGGGAATCAGGTCAAAAGGTCGCGGCAGGAACCTTTGACATTTCCGATAGGAAACACGCAATAAGACCCAAACCGCCCAAGGAGCAAAATCATGACATCCAGCCTCTCCCAGTTCTTCAATGCAAATCTCGCCGACACCGACCCAGCCTTGGCTGAGGCGATTGATAAAGAGCTGACACGCCAGCGCGATGAGATTGAATTGATCGCATCTGAAAACATTGTCTCCAAGGCCGTGATGCAGGCACAAGGCTCTGTCATGACCAACAAATACGCCGAAGGCTATGTTGGGCGGCGCTACTACGGCGGCTGTGAATATGTAGATATTGCCGAGACCATGGCGATCGAACGGGCGTGCCAGCTGTTTGGATGCGAATTTGCCAATGTTCAGCCAAATTCCGGCAGCCAAGCCAACCAGGGTGTGTTTCAAGCGCTGCTACAGCCCGGCGATACGATCCTTGGCATGTCCTTGGACGCGGGCGGGCATCTGACCCACGGAGCGGCGCCAAACCAATCGGGTAAATGGTTCAATGCGGTGCAATATGGCGTGCGCAAACAAGACAACCTGCTGGACTACGAACAAGTTCAGGAACTGGCCACCCAGCATAAACCCAAGCTCATTGTGGCGGGCGGGTCTGCTATTCCAAGGCAAATTGACTTCAAGCGCATGCGTGAGATCGCCGACAGCGTTGGCGCCTATCTGCATGTCGATATGGCGCATTTTGCGGGCCTCGTCGCGGCGGGTGAACACCCAAGCCCCTTCCCACATGCACATGTGGCCACAACCACCACGCACAAAACCCTTCGCGGTCCTCGAGGTGGTATGATCGTGACCAATGACGCGGCCCTGGCCAAGAAATTTAATTCCGCCATCTTCCCCGGTATTCAAGGGGGGCCCTTGATGCATGTAATTGCCGCCAAAGCAGTGGCATTTGGCGAAGCTTTGCAACCTGAGTTTAAGACCTATATCCACAACGTAATTGCGAATGCGCAAGCCTTATCTGATCAACTGATCAAAGGTGGCTTGGATACGGTGACCCATGGGACAGACACGCATGTCTTGCTGGTTGACCTGCGCCCGAAGGGTGTGAAGGGAAATGCCACCGAAAAAGCACTCGGCCGTGCCAATATTACCTGTAACAAGAACGGTGTGCCCTTCGATCCCGAAAAACCAACCGTCACTAGCGGCATCCGTCTTGGCAGCCCAGCGGGCACAACCCGCGGTTTTGGTGAAGCAGAATTCCGCCAAATCGCGGATTGGATCATCGAAGTTGTCGACGGGCTGGCCGCCAATGGCGAAGAGGCAAACGCAGCCGTTGAAGCCAAAGTCCGATCCGAAGTCGCCGAACTCTGCGCGCGTTTTCCGATTTACTGATCCACGGGACGGCGGTTGGGGCGCCTTTGATGCGGACCATGCCCGCCATCATATAGCGCCACTCGCCGTCCTATAAATTCGTCAGACTGGGCACTTGCCCATGCACCAACATCGCCAAGGCTTCAGCGACATGCCGATCTTCAATCGCAGCATCGCCCGCCACCACCCGAATGCGATGCGCCTCAAATAAAACTCGTGCATGCGACATCCCCTGGGGCGGTATGAACTTATAAGACGCCAATTCAATCAACAGTCCCAAGGGCTCGCGAAAATAAATTGAGCTCATGAACCCCCGATCTTTTAAACCCGAGTGCGCAATGCCAAGCTCGTCCAATTTTTGCGGCAAATGTATCGAAACCGCTTGACTGACCGAAAAAGCAAGGTGATGCACTGCGCCTGGCACAATCGGAATTTTTCCCTGCAGAGCTGTACGTTTCTCATCGCAAAACACCGTGATCAAACGATCATCCCCAGGATCAAAATACAAATGGCTCTCGTCTGGCTTGTCCAGGTTGGGTTGCTCAAAAACGAAGGGCATGCCCAAGACCCCCTCCCAAAAATCCAACGTAATTTTCCGCCCCGCTCCAGTCAAAGTGATATGATGCAGCCCTTGGGTCGGTATGGTTTGGGAAAGCGTTGACATAGTTTTTCCTCATTACAGCAAAACCACTCTAGCGGGGCTGGTACAGAGTGCAAACCAAGATTAGGTTGCCGATATGTTACATATGATCCCCCATGGCCCTGAAAATGGCTCTGAAACCGACACGCCTTTGGTGATCGCCCATGGGCTTTTTGGCTCTGGCCGCAATTGGGGTGTTATTGCCAAACGATTGGCCAATCACCGCCGGGTTATCGCCTTGGACATGCGCAACCATGGGGCAAGCCCGTGGTATGAGGATCACAGCTATCACGCTTTGGCCGCAGATATCGCAGAGGTGGCCAAAAGCCTGGGTCAACCGATTGATCTTTTAGGCCATTCTATGGGCGGTAAAGCCGCCATGGTCGCCGCCCTCTCTGGCACACCGATCCGCCGCCTGATCGTCGCCGATATTGCCCCAGTCCGCTACAACCATAGCCAGCAACCCGTCATCGACGCCATGCAATCTGTACCCCTCAATCACATCACCAGCCGCGCAGAGGCCGATCAAGCCTTAAGCGCCCATATTGATGATCCAGCCCTGCGCAGTTTCTTGTTACAAAGCTTGAACACCACTGCGCGCCGCTGGCGGCTCAACCTGCCGGCCCTTAGCGCCTCAATGGATGACATCATCGGCTTTCCTGACATATCAGGCTGTTTCACCGCCCCGACCCTGTTCCTGACCGGCGCCCTATCAGACTATCTGCGCCCCGAGCATCGCCCCATCATCAAATCCCTTTTTCCTAAAGCCCGTTTCGCCAAAATTCCGCAAGCCGGTCATTGGTTACACGCGGAAAAGCCGCGTGAATTCGAAGCTGCTGTTCGCATATTTTTGGAAGCCTAACCGCTCAGCGCGCCTAACCATCCATCTTCAAAGCAGAGATAAACGCCTCTTGTGGAATATCGACTTTGCCAAACTGGCGCATCTTCTTTTTACCAGCCTTTTGCTTCTCCAGAAGTTTCTTCTTCCGCGAGGCATCACCGCCATAGCATTTCGCCGTAACATCCTTGCGCATCGCGCTCAGCGTCTCACGCGCAATCACCTTACCGCCGATGGCCGCTTGGATTGGAATTTTAAACATATGGCGGGGAATCAAATCTTTGAGCTTTTCAACCATCGCCCGGCCCCGCGAGTCTGCACGGTCTCGATGCACCATGGTGCTCAGCGCATCCACTGGCTCGTCATTGACCAAAATGCTCATCTTCACCAAATTATCTTGCTGATAGCCGATCATTTGGTAATCAAAAGAGGCATAGCCTTTGGTCACAGATTTCAAGCGATCGTAGAAATCAAACACCACCTCATTGAGCGGCAGATCATAAACCACCATGGCGCGCGAGCCTGCATAGGTGAGATCCAATTGCACGCCGCGGCGATCCTGGCAGAGTTTCAAAACATCGCCGAGATAGTCGTCCGGCACCAAAATCGTTGCCTTGATCCGCGGCTCTTCAAGATGGTCAACTAAGGTAAGATCGGGCATATCTGCCGGATTGTGCAGCTGCTCAACTCTCCCGTCGCGCATGTGAATGTCATAAATCACAGAAGGCGCTGTAGTGATCAAATCAATCGCATATTCACGCTCAATTCGGTCACGGATCACCTCAAGGTGCAACAACCCCAAAAAGCCACATCGGAAGCCAAAGCCGAGCGCGGCCGAGGTTTCCATCTCATAGCTGAAACTCGCATCATTAAGGGCTAATTTATCAATACTGTCGCGCAGGTCTTCAAATTGCGCCGCATCCACAGGAAACAGGCCACAAAAAACCACCGGCTGCGCCGGTTTGAAACCAGGAAGAACGTCTACAGTTTGCTTATCGTGGCAAATGGTATCACCAACGCGGGTATCGCGCACCTGTTTGATCGAAGCAGTCAGAAACCCAATCTCGCCTGGCCCCAATTCATCAATCATTTCCATCTGTGGCCGGAAAACACCAATGCGATCCACATGGTGGGTGCTGCTGTTCGACATGAACTTAACGCGTTCACCCTTCTTTAGCTTTCCATCAATGATCCGCACCAGAACAATCACACCCAAATAGGAGTCATACCAGCTGTCCACCAACATCGCCTTCAAGGGCGCATTGATATCGCCCTGAGGCGCAGGCAGCTTGTGCACAATGGCTTCTAGCGTCTCGACAATCCCTTGGCCTGTCTTGGCAGAGACTTGTATGGCCTCTGTCGCATCGATGCCAATCACATCTTCAATCTGCTCCGCTACGCGAAAACAATCGGAGGCGGGCAAATCAATTTTATTGAGAATCGGTACAATTTCATGATCCGCATCAAGCGCATGGTACACATTGGCAAGCGTCTGCGCCTCGACCCCTTGCGAGCTGTCTACCACCAAAAGCGAGCCTTCCACAGCGCGCATGGAACGCGACACCTCATAGGCGAAATCTACATGGCCTGGCGTATCAATAAGATTGAGCACATAGCTCTCACCATTAAGGGCCGTGTAATCAATACGCACCGTATTGGCCTTGATGGTGATCCCGCGCTCGCGCTCAATATCCATACTGTCCAGCATCTGCGCCTGCATATCCCGTTCCTTAACGGTTCCAGTCTCCTGGATCAGCCGGTCAGCCAAAGTGGACTTTCCGTGGTCAATATGCGCCACGATCGAGAAGTTTCTGATGTGAGATAGAGCTGTCATAAATGGGATATGGAATAGTGTACGGGTTTGGTCAATGGGGGATCAACATCCGCAGTGTGAAGATCCCCGCCTTCTCAGCGCGCAAAGAGCATTATCTATCAACCCAATGGAGCCCAATGGCCCCGTGCCGCCTAGCGCAAAACACCCGTTTGAATATATCGTCGGCAGAAAAATATATAAAACACCAGCAAAAAAAGGATCAACAAATTGAAAATATGAATTTTTATAGTTTACATATGCGCCATATTTGCAGCGTCAGACAAATACGACCAAAGCGCCGCAATGAGAAAACCCACCAGCGCCAGAACAAACAGGTGCAACGCCTGCCTGCGCCGCAGCAGCAATAAAAAAGATCCGAGCAGCGAAGACCAAACGCCCGTGAACCAAACCGGTCGCCGGTCAAACCAATACTGCAGATCTTCCGGCATAGATTGCATATAGGTAGGAATTTCGTAGGAGATCATCGCATAGTCCATGACCCCCATGGCGAACCACAAAACAGCGATACAGGAGACAAGCCAGTATTGGATTGGAATTTTTAAAAATGGCTTCATGCTAAAATCCAGCGAAATTAATGTAGAAAAGCCACACGATATGAACTTAAAATCAATCGCCGATATCAAATGCTCTATGAGTGCTACACTTTTTTGGACAGATCCGCCAGATTGCGCCAATAATGCCGCTTCCAGAACGCAAAAAACCCCGCGCAGGCGGGGCTTTTCGTAATTACATCGTAAATAAGTCCTTAGGCGGTCGCCTGTGCCTTCGCGATGTCTTTTTTGATCTTCAATGCTGTATCAGACAATTCTGCGTCATTTGCCTTGGCAAGGAAAGCATCCAAGCCACCGCGATGATCCACAGTGCGCAGAGCAGCTGAAGAGATGCGCAGCTTGAACCCACGTCCCAAAGCGTCGGAATGCAAAGTCAGTTCGTTCAAGTTTGGCAAAAACCGACGACGTGTGCGGTTTTTGGCGTGGCTTACATTGTTTCCACTCATTGGGCCTTTGCCCGTCAGTTCGCAGCGGCGTGCCATCTTATGCGTCCTTATTCAGATATTGAAAACCCGTGCCAAATGGCTTCGGGTGAAAACTTGTTGCAGGGGTGTAGGAGCATCGCAATGCAAGGTCAAGCCTTCTTGCCATCTTCCGCTGTGCTTTGACACCGGTTTTTAGGCTTTTCATGATTAATGTTGGAAATATCACCTCAAACATTCATGAAGTCCGGCCACACATCCGAATCGATAGCCCCTCTATGCCTTGGCCCGCAAGAAAGTTTCCACCACTTTCTCAGCCGCTACTGAGGGTGCAATATCCCCTGCTTGAAGCGCTTTTTGCAATTGTCGCGAGACCGCCGCAGCCTCTGGATCATGTTCAAGACGCGTGAACAGCGCGTGACGCAATTCCGCATTGAACCAATAGGCATTTTGTGACGCTCTTGTGCGCGCCCAAACGCCCTGCGCACGGCGCCAAGCCACCAAAGCCTGCATCTCCTCCCAACTTTGCTGCAGCCCCGCGCCGTCCACAGCAGATACAGTCAGCGCCTTGGGGAAATCTCCTGGATCTTGTGGCCGCTTGCGCAACAAGCGCAAAGCCCCGGCATAATCGGCGCAAGTACGTATGGCGGCTGGTTTAAGATCACCGTCTGCCTTATTGATCAAAATCAAGTCGGCCATTTCCATAATTCCGCGCTTCACGCCCTGTAACTCGTCACCCCCAGCCGGTGCGAGCAGCAGCACAAATAGATCCGCCATTTCCGCAACCATCGTCTCTGATTGCCCCACGCCTACGGTCTCGATCAGCACCACATCAAACCCTGCAGCTTCACATAGGGCCGTAGCCTCTCGGGTGCGCCGAGCCACACCGCCCAAATGGGTCTGGCTGGGTGAGGGGCGGATATAGGCACCCGGATGGCGCGAGAGCAGATCCATACGGGTTTTATCACCCAAAATAGACCCGCCCGACCGCGCAGACGAAGGATCTACCGCCAAGACGGCAACCTTGAGACCGCCACCCACCAGCTGCAACCCAAAACTCTCAATAAAGGTTGATTTGCCAACACCCGGCGTTCCGGACAATCCGATGCGAATGGCTTGTCGATCTTTTCGCAGTGCCGCAAGCAAAGCCGTGGCTTGCCGCCGATGTAAAGGATGGGCGCTTTCAACCAAAGTAATCGCACGCGCCAAAGCCCGTCGATTGCCCTGCTCTATCAAACGGGCGGTGGCCTCTGGTGCGAATTCTGCTTTACTCATCAGTCCTCCAGGGCGGCGTCCGGCACTCTGACCGCCGACATATCTGTTTGAATTGACCATCTACCGAGCAGCTGCGCAATTGCAAAGGGCCGGCACGACACAATTTATTCCCCAACGGTCTCGCATGTCAAAACGCATCAGAGGCAAACCAGCCGTGGACGCGCGAGTTTTTCTCGCCGATAAGGGCAGGGTGACATTTGATTTACCGATAGATGCGGTTCTACCGCAAGTGCTGGCCTGTTTAACACGGTCTGGCCGTGTGGTGCTGCAAGCCCCGCCAGGGGCTGGAAAAACCACGCGCACACCCTTGGCAATCTTACAATCAGGACAGTGCCCTGGCAAAATTCTGATGCTCGAACCCCGGCGCTTGGCCGCAAGAGCCGCCGCAGAACGCATGGCAGACACGCTGGGAGAAACCGTGGGGGGAACTGTAGGGTATCGCATTCGCGGCCAATCCAAAATCGGCCCCAATACCCGCATTGAAGTGCTCACCGAAGGCATCCTGACCCGCATGATACAAGCGGACCCAGAGCTGCCCGGCGTCGGCGCCATTCTCTTTGATGAATTTCATGAACGCTCCTTGGCCGCCGATCTTGGGTTGGCCCTGACCTGGGAGCTGCGCGAAACTCTGCGAGAGGATCTCTGGCTCGTGGTCATGTCGGCCACATTAGACGCCGCGCCCGTAGCGGCCCTGCTCAACGATGCGCCAATCGTCACCAGCGCCGGACGCAGTTTTCCGGTGGAACTCACCTATCTGCCACGCCCAGCACCCAAAGACCTGCCCTTTGAAGCGCAAGCGCGCAACCTGATCATGCAGGCTCTAGCCGATACAGAGGGCGGGCTCTTGGTTTTCCTGCCGGGCGAGGCTGAAATTCGCCGCACCAAGGCTGCGCTGCAAGACCACCTGCCCAAAAATTGCGTTCTGCGTCTCCTATTAGGAAACCTGCTCTTTTTCGAGCAACAGCTGGCCATCCAGCCTGAAGCCCAGAAAAATATGCGCAAGATCGTTTTGGCAACAGCCATTGCCGAGACCTCTCTGACCATCCAAGACATTCGGGTTGTTGTAGATTGCGGCCGCGCGCGCCGAGCGCGATATGACCCGTCAAAGGGCCTGCAAAAGCTGATGACCGAACGGGTAAGTAAGGCCGAAGCCACCCAGCGCGCAGGGCGTGCAGGGCGCATTGCACCCGGGCGCTGCTACCGCATGTGGGCGCGTGCTGAAGAAGGGGCCATGCCCGGCTTCGCACCGCCTGAAATCGAAATTTCCGACCTGGCCCCACTGGCGCTTGAGCTGGCGCAATGGGGCTCACGGCCCGAGGATTTAGCCTTTCTGACAGCTCCCCCGCCCGGCGCTTGGGCCCAGGCGACGTCCTTGCTTGGTCAACTTGGCGGGCTGTCAGACGGGCGCCTCACGCCCCATGGGGCGGCGCTTGCCAAATTGCCGCTGCATCCGCGTTTAGCGCAAATGCTGCTGCAGGCTGGTCCCAGCGCCGCGCCATTGGCAGCACTTTTGTCGGATCGAGACATCCTCGCCACACAAAATTGCGATCTGACACCCGCCCTTACAGCCCTAACGAGGCCCGGCGAGCGCAAGGGACAGGCCGGCACCATTCGCGATCACGCCGCGCTGGACCGGATAAGGCAGGAGGCCAAACGCCTCAGCAGGCTGGCTCCCAAAAGCACGCACGAGGTCGCGTTAAGCCCAGCGCAATGTCTGGCACTTGCCTATCCTGAACGTGTTGCTCAGCGTCGCTCCGGCACGCAGCCACGCTATATCATGGCCGGAGGAAAGGGCGCGGTTTTAGCCAGTGATGACGCCTTGGCCAATGCCCGATATTTGGTGATATCCGATTTGGGAAATCCGCATGCCAGCACCGGCCCAGACCCCAAAATCCGCAGGGCCCTTGCGCTGGGGGAGGCCGAGCTTCGAGAGGTCTTTGCCGATCACATCACATGGGAGACCAGCTGCCACTGGTCCAAGCGCCACCGGCGGGTCATTGCAAGTCGCAGTGAAACACTCGGCGCCCTGTCGCTGTCCCAAGAGGTTTGGCGAGATTCACCCGCCGAAGCACTGGCCGCCGCCATGCTGGAGGGCGTGAAACTGATGGGCCTGCGCCTGCCCAAAGCCGCCCGGCTCTTACAGGCCCGCGTGGCGGTCGCTCCAACTGGGCAATTCCCCGATTGCTCTGATGCGGCACTTCTCGAGGCCGCATCGGAATGGCTCGCCCCCTATCTTTCGGGGCTAACAACAGAACAAGATTGGAAGGCTTTTGACCCGCTACCAGCTTTAGAGGGCTATATTGGGTGGAATGCGCTGCGCCAGCTTGACAAAATCGCCCCGGCGCATTTCACCACGCCGCTTGGCCGGAAAATCGCGATTGATTACAGTGGCGACAGCCCGGCCATTGAACTGCGGATTCAAGAGATTTTTGGGCAGACCCGCCATCCGATAATCGGCGATCACCCGATGAAAGTAACCTTGCTGTCACCCGCACACCGACCGATCCAAGTGACTACGGATATCCCTGGCTTTTGGACCGGAAGCTATGAGGATGTGCGCAAGGATATGCGGGCGCAATATCCAAAACACCCTTGGCCAGAAGATCCCACCCAAGCCGATCCAACGCTACGGGCCAAGCCCCGCAAGCGCTGAGCTATCAGCCGGCGTGCCATGGGCCATGATGCGATCCCTCGGCATCAACCCGTTCAAAGGAATGCGCACCAAAGTAATCGCGTTGCGCTTGGATCAAATCTGAGGTTCCCCGCTCTTGGCGGATCATGTCAAACCAACTTAGAGCCGCTGCCAGTGCAGGCGTCGGTAGCCCTTTGAGCGCTGCGGCAGATACCACTCGGCGCAGCCCTGCGATATGGGTGGTGAGCATGGGGATGAAATGGTCAGACAGGGCCAAATGCCCGGCCAGGCGCTGGCTGCGAAATGTTGTGGCTATGTCATCTAACATCGCTGAGCGGATAATACAGCCGGCACGCCAGATTTCTGCAATACGCGCAAAATCTAACAACCAATTGAATTTGGTTGATCCAGCCGCCAATATTTCGAACCCCTGCGCATAGCTCAAAATTCGCCCAACAATTAAGGCAGATTGTAAATCATGCTCTGAGACCGGAATCATCGTATCGGTGCCCGCAGGCACCAATATTGTGGACGCGCGTTCACGGGTGGATTTTTGCGCGCTCATGACCCGGGCACCAACCGCCGCCTCAATGATGCCCGCCACTTGCCCCATGCGCACCGCTTCAATCACGGTCCAACGGCCAGTGCCTTTTTGCCCAGCTTGATCGGCAATCAGATCCACCATATCCTCACCGGTCTGTGGATCTTTGGTCGCCAAGACCTCCCCAGTGACTTCAATGAGATAGCTTTCCAGCAGGCCACGGTTCCAGCCGCGAAAGACCGGCGCAATATCGCTAGCCGCAAGACCCGCGCCGTCGCGCATCATGCCATAGACCTCGGCTATCATCTGCATATCGGCGTATTCGATCCCGTTGTGGACAGTTTTTACAAAATGCCCAGCCCCGTCGGATCCCAAATGCGCCACGCAGGGATCACCCTCGTAGCGGGCTGCAATCGCCTCCAGAATGGGCGCGACATGGCTGTAGCTAGAGCGGGTGCCTCCCACCATCATGGACGGCCCCCGCCGCGCGCCTTCAGCGCCACCAGAGACCCCAATCCCCAAATAGCACAGCCCAGCGTCTTCAAGCGTTTTGGTTCGGATCATCGTGTCGCGAAAATCTGAATTTCCACCATCAATTATAGTATCACCTGCGGATAACAAAGGCCGGAGCGCGGCAATCGTTTGATCCACTGGCGTGCCAGCCGGAATCATGAGGACAATGGTGCGCGGCACAGGCAGCGCCGTTACCAAATCGGCCAGGCTCTCGCAGCGCTGCAACCGAGCGGACAGATCCCCAGCTGAGGCGACCAGCCGATCAACCATGTCAAGCTCAAGGTTCCAAAGGGCAACATTTTGGCCCTTTTCAGCAAAGTTCAACGCCAGCGCCGAACCCATCGTTCCAACCCCAATCACGCCGATATGTGCCTGTGTCATCGTTTCACCTCCAGCGCCAAAGCACTTATGTTATCTATCCGTTGTCATTTCGATCAAGAGGCAGGGGCCCCGCAGCATCGGATGGTTAAGGGTAATTTCACTCAATCCCACACCACACCAGGCGCAGCTCAAATGATCTTGCATCGCGGCAAACAGATCTCCTTGCCGCCAATAGCGCGGCCAACCACCCGTAGGGTCAACCGCGTCAAATAAAGTTCCGGTCGGCAAAAGGTTATAGCGCTCAACTTCTTGGTAAGTTCTCCCATCCATTGCCACCACTGCCAAGACCCAATCTTGCTTCTGCCCATGCCAGGCAATCCCACAAGCCGCATCCGCGCCCTGTGCTGTAACACAGGCTTCGATAATTGCGACCCGCGCGCCCAAAAGATCTGCAACCGACTGGATAGCCGTGGTACGTTGGGGGCTTGCAGTCCCATCTGCGGACTGGCGCATCCACATGCTCGCTGGGTTGGTTGTCACCTGCGCGCCCCGTCCGGCTGCGCCGCGTGCAAACTCTTGGAGACCGTTATGGCCATGCGCATCATCCGCGACCATGGCAACACCCTCACCCAAGCGTTTGAAATCTTGGGACTGGCACAACCTATTGAAAAGACGACTCACACCAAGACCAAGCCAAATATCTTGGGTTTTCTGCGAAAACACCACAATCTGGTCTGCGTCTTGAAAATAATCAGGATGCGCTTCATCCACCTGAACTGATTGCACAGCAAACCCCTGTCGGTCCAACCAATCTAGCGGCGTCGGCCTGCGCCATCGCTGCATCCAATCGAATTTTCGAACCAAACGTCCGATATTAAAGGACATGATGATAGATCGCTTTATGAGACGCGCTCCGCGCTGCTGACACCTAAATCCGCACTCAACCAGAGCCAAGCAAAGATTTTATATAAAAACACAGGCCAAACGCCATTATTAGTCCAGACACCAGCGCATAATTGCCTTTTGCGCATGCAACCGATTTTCCGCCTCATCGAATACCACTGAATTCGGCCCATCCATGACAGAGCTCGTCACCTCTTCGTTGCGATGTGCGGGCAGGCAATGCATGAAAAGCGCATCCGGCTTGGCCTGCGCCATCAAAGCATCATCGACCTGATAGGGACGCAGTTGATTGTGGCGCCGCTCGCGCGCAGTCTGGCTGTCATGCATAGAGATCCAAGTGTCCGTCACCAACAGATCCGCCCCGCGCACCGCTTCTTTTACGTCCCGCTGGACCTCAATCTTCACGCCTTTTGCCCGCGCCCTCTCAACAAAATCCGCCTCAGGATCTAGCGTCTCTGGGCCGGCGAAAACGAAATCAAATCCAAATTGCCCAGCGGCATGGATAAAGCTCGCACAGACGTTGTTGCCATCCCCCGTCCAGACCACGCGCTTGCCTCGAATAGGGCCGCGATGCTCTTCAAACGTCAAAATATCAGCCATGATTTGACACGGGTGGGTGCGGTTGGTCAGCCCGTTAATTACTGGCACGCTGGCATATTCAGCCATTTCCAGCAAGGTTGCCTCCTCAAACGTACGGATCATGATCATGTCGACATAGCGGCTCAAAACCCGTGCCGTATCCGCGATGGTTTCGCCATGGCCCAGCTGCATTTCACTACCAGACAGAACCATAGTCTGACCGCCCATTTGCCGCACACCGAGATCAAAGCTCACGCGGGTTCGAGTAGATGGCTTTTCGAAAATCAACGCCACCATCTTGCCCTCGAGCGGCCTTTCGGCATCCAGCGCGCCTTTGGATACGCCGGCACGCGCGGTTTTGATCCGCGCGGCCTCATCCAAAATGCCCCGCAAATTTTGTGGATCAACCTGATCAATATCGAGAAAATTCTGCATCTTTAAACTGTCCTATAGGCAGGCGATATGCACCGTTGCAACATACGCCGAAATATGAAACTGCGCTGCTTATCGCGCAGATTGAACCGTTTGCGCCGCGATCTCCAACCGCTCCAGCGCCTGAGTAATCTCGGCGTTTGAGATATTTAACGCCGGAAGTACGCGCACGACGTTATCGGCCGCAGGCACGGTCAAAACCTCGCAGTCATACCCGGCTGTGACCACATCCATGTTGCTGACCTTGCATTTCAGACCCAGCATCAACCCGGCACCGGTCACCCCCTCAAACACATCGGGGTATTGCGCCACCAACCCTTCGAGCCCCTGGCGCAGTACCCCGCTTTTGCGGCTCACCTCAGCCAAAAACTCAGGAGCAGCCACCTCGTTCAAGACCGCGCTTGCCACGGCACAGCCCAAAGGATTGCCGCCATAGGTTGAACCATGTGTGCCAGCCCCCATTCCGCTTGCGGCCTCTTCGGTCGCCAGAATGGCTCCAATGGGAAAGCCCCCACCAATACCCTTGGCCACCATCATAATATCGGGATCAATTCCTGCCCACTCATGGGCAAACAGCTTCCCGGTCCGTCCGACACCGCATTGCACCTCATCAAAAATCAGCAATATCCCGTGGCTGTCACAAAAATCGCGCAAACCCCTCAAACAGTGATCCGGCACTGGGCGGATACCACCCTCACCTTGGATCGGTTCAATCAAGACCGCGGCAGACTTGTCACTGACAGCCGCATGCAGCGCGTCGTGATCTGCAAAGGGCAACTGCAGGAAACCGGGCAACAAAGGCCCAAACCCTTTTGTCAACTTTTCTGCGCCGGCCGCAGCAATACCTGCGGAGGAGCGCCCGTGAAATGCGCCATCAAAGGCAATAATTTCCACCCGCTCCGGTTGGCCCTTGTCATAGAAATATTTGCGCGCCATTTTCACGGCCAATTCACAGGACTCCGTGCCAGAATTGGTAAAAAACACCGTATCGGCAAAGGTGAGATCGACCAGCTGATCGGCAAGTTTGTTTTGCGCCGGAATATGGTACAAATTAGACGTGTGCCACAATTGGCCGGCCTGCGCTGTCAGCGCTGCCACCAGTTTCGGATGCGCATGCCCCAGGCTGTTGACCGCAATCCCAGCACCCAGATCCAAAAATCGCCGATCATCATCACTGGTCAACCAGCTGCCTGTGCCAGAGACAAATGAAAACGGAGCGCGATTATAGGTCGGCAGAATCGAAGGGATCATCGGAAAACCTTTCTAACGAGGAGGACAAAGAGAAAACGAATTGAGGCATAGGGTTTGCAGCGTGGGAACACGAGTGGCAGGCCGCAATGCAGCGGTCATATCAGCGACGTCGGCGTCGCAAGGTGACTTCAATCATCGTTTTCATCCTCTTACCATACCAAAGCCCCCCGGCTATGGAAAGTCCAAATATCCACTGCGGCAAACCCCGTTAAGATTTCAACCGATAGCCCCGAGACAACCAAAACCACGCCAAACCCACCGCACAAATATTCGCCCCGCAAATCACTGCCAAAGCCATCCATGGGCTGCCATCTGACACTCCCAAAACACCGTAACGGCCACCGTCAATGATATAAAACATCGGATTCACATGGATCAGCGGTTGCATTAGTGATGGCAGGGCTTGGATTGAGTAGAAGGTGCCGGACAAGAACGCCAAGGGTGTAATCACAAAATTCGAAATCGCGGCCATCTGATCAAACTTATAGGCATAGATGCTGCCCAAAAGCCCCAGCGCGCCCATGAACATGCCGCCCAAAACCACAAAGGCCAATGTCCAAATCGGATGGGCGACCCAAATCCCGAGGCTCAGCCCCATAGACAAACAGAGCACCGCGCCGATCAGCAATCCGCGACCGATCCCACCGGCTAAGAATCCTATGGTCATTTCCAAAGGCGAGAGCGGCGGCATCAAAGTATCAACAATCGACCCCATGACTTTCGCTGAGAGCATAGAAGATGAGGTATTGGCAAAAGAATTTTGTATCACCGTCATCATCAACAAACCCGGCGCCAGAAAGCTCACATAATCAAATCCCATCACAGCGGCGCGGCCCGGCCCGATGGCAATCGAAAAAACCAATAAAAACAATGCCGCGGTGATTAATGGAGCAAAAATCGTCTGCTGCCAAATCGCCAAATAGCGCATATTTTCGCGGCGAATAAGCGTCCAAAGGCCCAACCAATTGACCCGTCCGAAGCGTCTCACGCCGTATTGAGAAACATTTGACATAGCTTATCTCCACTTGGGTGGTTGTCCTTAGCCTCAGTTGAGCCTAAAGTAGGATGCTGCATGGGTATCACCCGGTATTGCTACGAAATTCAAGGGGGGGCGTGATGTCCTGGACTGATGAACGCGTCGAAGTTCTGAAAAAAATGTGGGGCGAGGGCCAATCGGCCAGTGTGATCGCCAAGGAATTGGGCGGCGTGACCCGCAATGCGGTGATTGGCAAAGTGCACCGTTTGGGCCTGTCCAACCGTGTGACCTCAACCACGGCCAAGCCAGCCACCAAGGAAAAGGCAAAGACGCAGGCCAAGGCAAAGCCCGCAACACCAGCCGCAGCGCCAAAACCAGCCGCCCCGGCGCCCAAGACCATGCGCGTGACCCCACCTGCGGTGCGCAAGATCATTCCGGCCGGCCAGCCTCTGCCGCCGCAGCCCTCAGCCAATGAGATCAGCCCCGAAGCCCTGGCGAAGGTCAGCGAAGTGGAAAAGACTGCCAAGAAGATCAGCTTAATGGAATTGACCGAAAAAACCTGCAAATGGCCGGTCGGTGATCCGGCGACAGATGATTTTTGGTTCTGTGGTCTGGCTGTGAAGGCCGGAAAACCCTATTGCGAAGCGCATGTCGGCGTGGCCTTCCAGCCCATGTCCAGCCGCCGCGACCGCCGCAGGTAAGCCAACTGCCGTGAAAATGCCCAGCCACTTGATATTCTGAAAAGAAAGTTTTGAGCGCGGGGTTGCCGTGGAAATTGCTTTAGAGATCGTAGATTGGAGCCTGCGCCAGCATTGGGCGCATGGCCTGCCGATTGTATGTTTTATTTTCTTGATGTGCTTACCGACATTTCGCGACACTGCGCAAAATCCGGAGGATCACGACAGGTGGCTGAAACAGCTACGCGCCAATGCCCGGGCGGAACGCTACTGTTCGGTGATGCGCGGTTGGTTGAATTGGCTCGACTCCCAGCTCTCCTCCCATGAAGCGCAGCAAGGCCCGGCGCAAAAGGCTTAGAACTTTGGCCTGCTCAACATCACCATGGCCCTTGCCCTTGCCTATCCTATTTTGGCCATCACAATCCAATGGCTCTGCGGCCATACGATTGATTTTGGCGGCCAGGAGGTGATTGCGGCCAGCCCGCCACAGGCACGGATATTTACAGCGGTCTGGCTCGGATCTGCGTTCCTTGTTTACCTTTTTGCAGCAACGTCAAAACCCCGGTGGCGCTGGCCATTGTTGTGGCGCTCGCTATTGTTTATGTTCACCACTTGGATTTTGGGCTTGGGATCAATTTACGCCGATGGCTTTGCTGTGCCAAGGAATGTCGCAGTCGCAGAGGAGCGCTCTTCCCGCCCGATGGTCTGGCGCTTATCCTATTGCGGCGTTTTAGTGGCCTTTTTGATCATGGCGATCAAAATGCCAGATGATTTCGGTGCGAGCCAGCGCAACCAGGCAGTTTTCTTGATAGTGTCCCTCGGCCTCTTGCCGCTTTTTAACGCGCTGTTTGATTTCTTATCCGCCGGTTTGACCCGCTATTTGCTCCGCCTTGGGATTGATGAAAAACGGGCGGTTTGGCGGGCGATTTTAGATGGGCTGGGCGGGATTGCCATTTTCTTTGCCTTGTGATGCACGCTCATCACCTTTTTCACCTTTGTTACCCCAGCCGATGGAGTACCGCTTGTGGATTTGGCGCAGCTTTTCGCCAATCTACGCACCACGCCAGCGATTATATCTGTTTGATGATAAATCTGTTTTCCACACTTTTGCCCACCCTATTGCATCATCGCTGGCGCTGCTCGCCCTGGTGCTGCACCATCCCACATGCTGGCGCAATTTTGTTGCCGCTCTTTTGGAACGCGGTGCACAGAGCCGGCAGGCGAGCTTCCTCTCTAGCGTCTGTATCTGCGCTATGATCATCTTCGCCGTTTGCGTCCCGATCTGGATCATCGCAGCGGTCGTCACCCATGACAAAGGCGCGACATTAAACGCTGTGCTTTGAGTTTTTGCGACCCGCGCTTGGGCCATCGACGGGGTTTAAAGTATTTCTAAAAAGCGTTGAAAGACTTTTTCGGTTCAGAAATGCGTAAATTTAAGTAGCTAAAGCGTATCATGTGATTCAGTATAAAGTTGAAACGCTTTAGCCTCGGCAATCTCGCATCTACACATCTCCGCAATCTCTGCTATAGCGGCGCTATGGCACAGAATCCTTCCCACTTACGCCCTGACCTCGCGCCAAAAGCGCGGATTGAACCCCCGCGCCCGGGCCAGCAGACCATCGGCATGGTGTCGCTGGGCTGTCCCAAGGCTTTGGTTGACAGCGAGCGCATTTTGACCCGCCTGCGCGCGGAGGGCTATGCCATTAGCCCCGATTACGCCGGCGCCGAAGCGGTGATTGTCAACACCTGCGGCTTTCTCGACAGCGCTAAGGCCGAAAGTCTTGAGGCGATTGGTGAGGCTCTGCATCAAAACGGCAAGGTGATCGTCACCGGCTGTTTGGGGGCCAATCCGGAATATATCACCGGCACGCATCCCAAGGTTTTGGCCGTCACCGGACCGCATCAATATGAGCAGGTCTTGGATGCCATCCATGCCGCCGTGCCGCCCGCGCCAGATCCTTTCGTGGATCTTCTGCCCGCCTCCGGCGTCTCCCTGACCCCGCGGCACTATAGCTATTTGAAAATCTCAGAGGGCTGCAATCACAAGTGCAAATTTTGCATCATCCCGGATATGCGCGGCAAATTGGTCAGCCGCCCGCCGCGTGCGATCCTGCGGGAGGCAGAGAAATTGGTTGAGGCTGGGGTGCGCGAGCTATTGGTCATCTCACAAGACACCAGCGCCTATGGCATTGATATTAATACGACTGCCGAGGGCGATCTGCGCCCGCATATCACCGATCTGGCCCGCGAATTGGGGCAATTGGGCGCTTGGGTGCGGTTGCATTATGTCTACCCTTACCCGCATGTGCGCCATTTGATCCCCCTGATGGCTGAGGGGCTGATCCTGCCCTATCTCGATATTCCCTTTCAACACGCTCATCCAGATGTGCTCAAGCGCATGGCCCGCCCGGCTGCGGCATCCAAAACGCTTGATGAGATTTCCGCTTGGCGCAAGGATTGCCCAGAAATCACCCTGCGCTCGACCTTCATTGTCGGCTACCCCGGCGAGACTGAAGCAGAGTTCCAAACCCTGCTCGACTGGATGGATGAGGCCCAGCTCGACCGGGTTGGATGTTTTCAATATGAGAACGTCGCCGGTGCCCGCTCCAATGATCTGCCCGATCATGTCTCCGAAGAGGTCAAGCAAGAGCGCTGGGACCGGTTTATGGAAAAAGCGCAGGCGATTTCCGAGGCCAAACTGGCGGCAAAACTGGGCCAGCATATGGAGGTTATCGTCGATGAGCTGGACGCAGAGGGCATCGCCACCTGCCGAACAAAGGCCGACGCGCCCGAGATTGACGGCAATTTGTTTATTGATGAGGGCACCGAAGCCCTGAACCCCGGCGACATTGTGACGGTCGAGGTTGACGAGGCCGGCGCCTATGACCTCTGGGGCCAGATTATCTCTTAATATATTGAAATTTATTTATAAATCCTTAAAAATGACCTCCGCGCAACCCAGTCGCTAAGCCTTAGGACGCGGGATGATCGAGGTAGAGCCGCGTTACCTCTTGCACATGTCGGAAGCGATCGCCGCCGAGGTGTTTGCCGCCGTACCAACGGGTCACGATGATCAGCTCATTGCTCCGCTCAGCCCGTTCCAACATACGCAGAATAACCATCCCAGCGCCACTTTCTCCATCATCTGACTTCAGCGGCACCCCATCGAGCAGAACGCCCCAGCTGTTATGGGTCGCCTTGGCATATTTCTTGTCTCGCTTCAAATCTCGGAGTGCCGCATCAATTGCCGCCCGATCTGCGACCCGGCGGCCTGAGACCGCATATTTCGAGCCGCGGTCGCTGAGGATCACTCCCAATTTCCTCACAATCGTGCCCTTGGGGTCAAGGTCAGCGCCGCCTCTCCGCTCATAGCCCTGCCACCGCAGCCTTCACCCCGGCGATGCGATCCGCATTGCGCGGGTGGGTGCCGAAGAAGCGGTTGCCCGCATCTGGAATACGTGTGAAATAGGCCGCGCCGCGCACCGCATCAAAACCTGCTTTATGCGTCATTTGCGCGCCCAGGCGATCCGCTTCCAGCTCAAAGGTTATTGAATAATTGCGCCGGCTCACCGCCGCGCCAATCTCAGAGGCCGCATCAACCGATCGATTAGAGCCGCCCAAGGCCGCCGCCAGCGCTTCAAAAAGTGTCGCCCCGCCGCGCGCCGATTGATCTTGCCGCTCTAAATGCCGCAAAATATGATGGGCACCCTCGTGACCAATGACAAAGGCCACCTCATCGGCGTTATACATATCTTCCAGCAGGGTGAGGGTAAATGCTAAGATCGGCTGCCCCTCTTCATTGACCGTTTGAAACGCATTGGGCGCGCTGTCAGGATCTGGATCAATGGCAATCAAAAAATCACAATTCGAATCCGGGCTGGTTGACTTGCAGGTCGCGCGTAGGACCGGACGCATCCGCCGCACAGCAATGGCAAATCGTTCAGGCACATCTTCAGCCTTGAATACGCGCGCCTCTTGCGCGATCTCCACAGGAGATCGCGCAAGAGGCTTGAAAGTGCAACCGGCCAGCGCCAACACCACTATCAGGGGAATGATCCGCATTCCGCTCTCCTTTAACCTCTCCGGCAGTTTACCCATAAAACCGCCCCAAACCAACCTTTTAATCCGGCCCATTCGGCAAGAAATCACTGGGGCGCTTGTCACTTGCACAGTAAGTAAATCTGATTATTGTTAGCATATGTTTACCATTGAACATGGCTTTGAGGCCACCTCTATCACTTTGATCGATGATACAGTCGGCCCACTATTGGAAGATGTGTGCATCAAGTCCTATGACGACCGAATTGTTATTGAGCAATGGGACGCCACCCGTGATCGTATGCACAGGATCACGCTCTCCATGAATCAAGCTCGCGACCTTGCCGCGGCGCTGGACTTGCCCGAAGGCGTCTACCAAAGGGCCGAACCTTAACCAAGAATGAGAAAGAGCCAAAGATGACCACCGGATTTTATTGGGATGAGCGCTGCTTTTGGTTTTCCGGTGGGAATTATGCCTTCACCCAGCCCGTGGGCGGTTTGGTTCAGCCCCTCGCAGCTGGCGGGATTCCAGAAAATCCCGAAACAAAGCGCCGGTTGAAAAATCTGATGGACGTCACCGGTCTGACCCAAACGCTTGCCAGCCAGAGCGCGGATATCGCCACTCGGGAAGCGCTATTGCGGGTGCACCCAAGAAGTTATCTCGACGCTTTTGAAGAGGCTTCAAAGGACAGTGGTGGCGAGCTTGGCCTGCGCGTGCCTTTCGGCCGTGGCGGCTATGAGCAGGCGGCGCTGTCCACGGGTCTCGCCTGCCGGGCGGTGGCGGATGTGATGGCGGGGCGTGTGAACAATGCCTATGCTCTATCACGTCCTCCGGGGCATCATTGCCTGCCAGACTTTCCAAATGGTTTTTGCCTTTTGGCTAATATTGCCGTAGCGATTGAGGCCGCCCGCTGCCAGCAACCAGATTTGAAAGTAGCTGTTTTGGATTGGGATGTGCATCACGGAAATGGGACAGAGGCGATTTACATCGACGACCCAGCTGTTCTAACCCTCTCTATCCATCAAGAAAGAAATTATCCGCTGGACAGCGGGGATGCCGATACCCGCGGCGTGGATAAGAGCAATATCAACATCCCCCTACCGCCTGGCGCCGGCCATGCCAGCTATATGCAGGTTATCGAACATATCGTTCAGCCTGCCTTGCAACGTTTCAAACCAGATTTGATCGTTGTTGCCTGTGGCTATGATGCCGCAGCCATTGATCCATTGTCCCGCATGCTTGCGACAGCCCAGACCTTCAGCGCCATGACTGCTGCAATAAAAGCGAGCGCGGAAGAGCTCTGTTCTGGCCGTTTGGTTTTGGTCCATGAGGGAGGATATTCTGAGGTCTATGTCCCCTTTTGCGGCCATGCCACCATTTCCACTTTAGCCAACAGCACAATTGTGGCTCCTGACCCTTTTGCAGAAACCTTTGCCAAGCGCCAACCGCGCGGCAAGTTTGCTGATTTCATTCGCAGTTGGGTTGATGATTTGGCCGCATTTCATAGCTCCTAAATTACGCGACCAAAACCCTTGCGAAAACCCGATCAATGCCCCACATCATAGCTCATGACAGATGCTTTGACCTTTCTGAAAACCCGCCGCTCTCGCCCAGCGAAAATCTTAACTGCACCGGTGCCTGACCGGGAGGCGCTAGAGGCGCTTCTCTGTGCTGCTGCGCGCACACCAGATCATGGCAAGCTGGAGCCGTGGCGCTTCATTGTTCTCGAGCAAGCCGCATTGCGTCGCTTGGGCGCTTTGGCCCGCAAATTGGCACAGACGGCCGGGCCAGAAGTGGTTGACCCGGACAAAGCCAGACAGCAATTCGAAAACGGGCAATTGGCTGTTGTGGTCGTCGCAAGCCCAAAACCCTGCGATAGGTTTCCACAAATTGAGCAGACCTATTCCGCCGGCGCGGTCTGTCTGGCGCTGCTGAACGCGGCTTTGGCCAGCGGTTGGGGTGCCAACTGGCTTTCGGGTTGGGCCTCGCACAACCGGGATTTTTGCACCGAAGCCCTGGCCCTTGCACCGCATGAAACTGTCGCCGGTATTGTTCACATCGGCACCGGACCGGTCCAGATGCCTGACCGTCCGCGTCCCGATGTTACCGCACTCACCCAATGGCTTCATGAATGATTTTCTCAGATTTTCTTAAATCTATCGCCCAATTTGATGACCCACGATTTCGCCGCGTGCTATGGCGCGGATTGGGGCTTACCATCGTGTTATTGGTCGCCGCGTGCCTATTGGTGATCTTTGGCGTCAACCAACTGCTGTCCTCAACCTTAGTGGCTGGGCTGATCGGCGATCAAAGTTGGCTTGGCACCTTGATCAATATTGGCGGTGTTTTATTCACCATAGCCCTGTCAATCTGGCTGATGGTTCCCGTGGCCTCAGCGATTATCGCATTATTTCTAGATGAGGTCGCACGCGCGGTTGAGGAGCGGCACTATCCGCATCTTCCACATCAAACAGCGCCCAAGCTGACAGATCAGATTCTGGTCAGCATCAAATTTTTAGGGATTTTGATCCTCGCCAACATCGGCGCTTTGATTATCTCATTAATTTTGCCACTTTTGGCACCCTTCGTATTCTGGGCCACCAACGGCTATCTCATGGGCCGGGAATATTTTCACATGGCCGCCATGAGACGCCTGCCACGCGCACAAGCGCAGGCGCTCTCCCAGCGCCATCGCGGCTCTATTTGGATCGCTGGGATCTTGATGGTGATTCCGCTGACCATTCCACTGGTGGGATTATTCATTCCGATTCTGGGTGCCGCAACCTTTACCCATCAGTTTGAGAGACTTCGGGCGTTGCCATCCGATTGAACCAATCAATGTCACGAACAGAAATCACACCGCTGATAATCGTGCCTGCAACAACCGCCCAGATCCCGAGGGCGACAACGGTTGTTACCATAAAGCGCTTTTTCATTTGTGGATTTTCAGGGCTGCCCGCATGGGTGCCAGGTTCGATTTCGCCGACATCCCCTTGAGTTTGCAAGCGCAGCGGCAAGACAATGAACAAGGTCAAAAACCAAATGACGGCAAAAAGTACGAGCGCAGAGGTGATCGGCATGAGAATTCCCTGATAATTTATTTACACTTAGACTTGTTCTAGCTCAATGAGGCACCCCGTGAAGTCCTTGGGATGCAAAAAGAGCACGGGCTTGCCATGTGCACCAATTTTTGGCTCGCCGCTGCCCAATACCCGCGCGCCCTGACTTTGCAATTGCGCCCGCGCTGCGAGGATATCATCCACCTCATAGCAGATATGATGAATGCCACCAGAAGGGTTTTTATCCAAGAAAGTCTCGATTGGCGAGCCCTCCCCCAAAGGAAACAGAAGCTCAATTTTTGTATTTGGCAACTCTATAAAAACAACTGTCACACCGTGATCAGGCTCATCTTGTGGCAGGCCAACTTTTGCCCCCAGAGTTGTCTCATATTGCGCCGCAGCCGCTTGCAAATCAGGCACTGCAATTGCCACGTGATTCAGCCGTCCAATCATTTTCATCTCCTGTTTCTTGTCTTGTAAAGCCGCACCCCCAAATAAGGCAAGTTCCATTAACCAAGCATTAGAGTCTTTGAGCGCAAAACTGATCCATGATCTGGAAATAAGGGGGCGATCATGACCGGGATGTCGAACACGTTACACTCACTCAAACCGACCAGCCGGAGACCATTGCATGGCTTGATGGACCTGCTGGTGGAAGACAGCCTCACGGCGGGAGAGGCCGTGCGCTTAATCTGCATAACCTCCGGCGCCCGATTAAGACGCGCAGACTGTATCGAGAGCGCGCGGCAGCACCTAAGAATTTATCGTCCCGATGTGGCCATTGTTGATATGGGCCTCCCAGATGGGGATGGCGCGGTGCTGATCTCGGAGCTGGCGCAGGCCAATCCGCGCACTCAGACAATCATCGGACTCACTGCAGATCTGAACCGGGCCAAAGCTGCTATGGAGGCGGGCGCAGATAGTTTTTTCGAAAAACCACTCAATTTCATCGCGGGATTCCAAAGTGCGATCGTGATGAATCTGCCACATCATCGTCGCCCAATGGACATACGCCTCTTGCTAGATTTAGCATTTGAAGCAGATCAACGCGCGCTACAGGAGGATGTGGTCCACGCGCTAGAATTACTCAACAGCCACGAAAAGGCAGGGGCGCAATCGGACTATCTCGCAGCCTTTATCGCTGGCGTGGCCCGCACAGCCTCAGATCCAACTTCGGAGCGAGCAGCCGAGCAATATTCAAACACGCAGAACTGATCTGACCTCCGCGCCGCGTTAACAGATTTTTTGGCTGAAAAATAGCGGTCTGAGAGGGCCACCGCAGGCACGCCACCCGCCCCATCGCGCCGACCCTAGGCTATAAGCGCTACTCCGGAGCGATGACCCGCAGCGACAATTCCCGCAATTGTTCATTCATTGGCTCGGACGGGGCGGCCATCATAAGATCTTCTGCCCTTTGGTTCATCGGGAACATGATCACTTCGCGAATATTTGCCTCATCAGCCAAAAGCATCACAATCCGATCAATACCGGCGGCACAACCACCGTGGGGCGGCGCGCCGTATTGGAAGGCATTGACCATGCCACCAAACCGTTTTTCCACCTCTTCCTTGCCATAGCCAGCAATCTCAAAGGCTTTGAACATGATCTCTGGGCGGTGATTCCGAATCGCACCACTGAGCAGCTCATAGCCGTTGCAGGCCAGATCATATTGATAGCCCAACACTTGCAAAGGATCGCCCTGGAGCGCCTCCATCCCCCCTTGCGGCATTGAAAAGGGATTGTGCTCAAAATCAATCTTGCCGGTTTCTTCGTCCTTCTCATAGATCGGGAAATCAACAATCCAGGCAAAGGCAAAACGGTCTTTGTCTGTCAGGCCCAATTCATCACCAATCACCATGCGCGCTTTACCAGCCACCCCTTCAAACGCTTTCGGTTTACCGCCCAAGAAGAATGCAGCATCACCAACGCCAAGGCCCAACTGCTGGCGAATGGCCTCTGTGCGCTCAGGACCAATATTCTTGGCCAACGGCCCGGCCGCCTCCATGCCTTCGCCTTGGTCGCGCCAGAAGATATAGCCCATTCCGGGCAGCCCTTCTTTTTGCGCAAAAGCGTTCATACGGTCACAGAATTTTCTGCTGCCGCCCTTCGGTGCCGGAATAGCACGAATTTCCGTGCCCTCTTGCTCCAGGAGCTTTGCGAAAATGGCAAAACCCGAACCGGCAAAATGCTCGGAAACCACTTGCATTTTAATGGGGTTGCGTAGATCTGGTTTATCACTGCCATACCAAAGGGCCGCATCACGATAGCTGATTTG
>MDTG01168891.1_pt1 | contig 32294 bp, 21 predicted proteins | sample 811421 | NCBI WGS metagenome assembly MDTG01 (sample SAMN05326645, study PRJNA326480) | marine metagenome | isolation source: seawater | place: Pacific Ocean: South East | collected 2011
ATTCTTACAATTATCGTTTTTATAATTTTCATTATCTATATTTTCTTTTACTGTTAACATTTTTCGTTGTGTGATTTTTTTTTAATAATTTTTGTTTTTTCCATACATCTTTTTCATCGATTTGATTCATGTGTATCGCTAACTTTCGATTAAATAAACCCTTAGATAAATTAAGATAATTAGAATGATTATTAGCTTTTGTTATTTTATTGTAATGATTTAATGAAAAAATATTTTTTTTTGTTATTTGTAAATTTTCATCTGATATATTTGTTTTTGTCCAATGTTTTGCATTTGCATAATTACAAAAAAAACTATTATTCCTTTTATTTTCGGTATGCTCTTTAGAACTTTTTATAGGTATTGTATTATTATTAGAAAAACATCTACTCATTTATGTATATATCTTATAAAATAAAATATACAAATTATTTATAATGGAATTTAATTCGAACACTTCTTGCATTATTGAAAAAAATAGTAGAAAAAACAAAAAAAAAGTTATGCTAAATATAAATACACGATTTAGAAATAATTATTACAATCAAAGTTCCACGGATTTTAACATTGACTTGCCCTATAATTTAACAAACATAATGAATTTATCATTAAATAGTTTTGAATGCAATACAAAAATATATACATTTTCGGAAAAATTAAAAACAAATGAATTTACAATTGAAACATATTATTATGATTTAAACGGTAAAGAACCAGATTACGAAAAAGGTCCACAAGAAATTAAATTACATACTATCAAAATAAAAGAAGGAATATATACAGGACAAGAATTAGAAAAATATTTAAATATTAATGTTTTTTCAGCCCCGGGTGAAGGTACCCAAAGATATAGAAATTTCGATATCCAAAAAATAACTGAAAATGTAGATCCTAGAATATGGGATGATGATTTTAACGGTATAGATGAACCTCAAAAAGAAAGAATGCGCATTTTTAATGATCCAGAAGTTCAACAATCATTTATTGATACAGAAAATGAAGCACCTCCCGCATTTGAAGACAATCCCACCTTAAATATACAGGAAATTATAGCAAAACAAAACGAATTAAATCAATCAAAAGCAGAAGAAGCAGGTTATTTTACAAATGAAGCTGTGTTTTTTAATGTAAATCAAGAATTATCAAAACAAGAATTAAAAAGAATTTTGTGTCGGTATGACCCTATAAGTAATAAAATTCATTTTTTTAGAGACATGCGTACTATTGGTGGTCAACCTGATATAAAAGAAAAAAAAACATACAAATTCAATATATCTTGGTTATTAAAAGAACAACCCAACAGACCAATTCAATTAAATATGGGATGGATATTAGGCTTTAGAAAACAATATTATAATAATGATGATTATATTACACGAAAAAAAATTACAACATCAATGTTTGAAGGATATAATGCTGAATGTCAATATAAAAAACAATATACCAATTACGTTTTATTGTCTATTAATGACTTTAACAAAAGTAAAGGAGATACAGTTTTATCACCTTTTCAAGAATCAAGTTATACCGATGGTGAAATAATAGCTAAATTATGTATTGATAACAATACAATTAAATTTAAAGAAGGCCAATATGATTTTATCAAAAGAGAATATTATGGTCCAGTAAATATAAAGAAAATGAAAATAAAATTGTTAGACGAATTTGGAAGAAACATTGATTTAGATAATTCCGATTATTCTTTTTCATTAATGATGGAACAAATATACGATTAATATTTTAATATATATTATTTATTCTGTATTAAAATGTTAAATTATTTTATTTTATTAGTATAAATGACAGATAAAATTAAGCCATTTTTAAATATAGAAATAGGAAACATTGCAAATACAAAAAAATATTTTATAAAAAAAGGAATAATAATGGATAAATCAGATGCATTGGGTAAAAAACAAACTCCTTTAACATATTATGATAACGGAAATCATATAAGCACAAATTGGACTATTGTTGAAGAAGAACCCGAATACACCTATAATTCTATTTCAAAAATGTGGAGTTTAGATGGTATCGATAGTAAATATGAATGTTATTATTGCGATATCCCCGAAGAGTGTTTTGAATGGATCAATCATTTAAAAGATATTACAATAAATATGACATTTAAAATCGATTCAAATAAAACACTACGAGGCGATGGAACTACAGGTAATCTAGCCGCTTTTTTTAATTGGAGAGATTTATATGAAATAGATTTAAATAATGATAAACCTGAATGGCCTACTTCACAGGAATTTATTAAAATATATAGAAACAATAATGAATTATCCTTTGGATTTGATGCATTTCATAAAGATACTATTAAAAATAAAAATATGAAAATAGGACAATTAAATCAAATATATTGGAGATTAGAACAAGAACCATATCAAGATTTTTATCCACAGCAAGACTATGATAATGATTTTTTATATCCTGATTCACGCGATGTAAGAATATGTAGAGGATGGAATACTAAAGATAATATTAATAATAATGACTTAACTTACGTAAATAGATTTGTCCCTAGTAAATTATTACAAGAAAAATATAAAAATAATTGGAATATAGAAAACTGTCAAAAAATCGAAACACCAAAGGGAAATATGATTCGATTAAAATTATTCTCAGATAAAAATGGAGATGTTTTTGAAACATATACTTTCAAAGACTTAAAAATTAAAATATCCATTCCTTATTATTGTTATTTTAAAAATATGGAAATAAACGATACATTACAAACGGATTCTGTAAAAGAAACTAATAATTGTTTTAAACATTGGAGTATAAAAAATTACAATTATTCTATGTTTACTAGAAAAACTGAAAAAATAGGTAATACTACAATACAAAATTCCGGTCTTAAAGAAAGTAATCGCTTATCTAATATGCAAAGATTATGGATTGCATTGAGTGGTGGTAAAAATTTAAAAGATGAAAATGGTAATGAATATTTATCCGAAATTAAATATGGTAGAGACAAATTAATTAATATATTATCACCTTTACAACAATTATTATGGATTTCTTGGCATACCAATGATAGTAATGGGACTTGGAAAAATTATGTTTTACCAAATCTAAAATCAGGTGTTTTAAATGAAAATCACGTTAATATTTTTTTAACAGAATTTTTATGGTTATGGAAAAGTGTTTTAGAAATATTACCACTTTCTGATAATAATCTTAATACAGATAAAGAAATATCAGATAATTTAGGCGGAGAAAAATACAATAATCTAACCTATTACAATAAATATTATTATTACGAAATTATTAAAGAATTTTTTGGATGGCCAATACCTGTTTTAAACTCCATTTCCGATATTATTAATTTTTGGATTCCACCTAATTATACATTAAATATAAATACATCTGAAAATAATTATGATTTATTTACAGATTTAAACAAAACTATTCAACAGGATACAACACATAAATTAAATTTATTTTATACTATTCCTCCCAATACTTCTTTTTTAAAAAATAATCATTCTGGGTATATTGGTAATTATTCAAATAATCATTCCATGAATTTGATTACAGAAGAAAATTTTGTTAATAGAATTAACTATAGTAAAACAGATAATGGTTGGTTTTCTTCTCAAGGTAATACTAATAAATATTCAATACCAATATTGGGTAAAAATAAAGACGAATCAAGAATAACTAGTGATAAAGAATATATGTATAGAATTAGTGATACGGCAAAAAAAGGTTTTATTAGAGGAAAACATATTGATGTATTAAATAATAATATCGATGGGACAGAATTGAAACACGGTGGATTAATTGTTAGATTACCTGAAAAATATTCACAATATAGTGTTCCGTGGAACAAGGGAAATAATTATATACCAAAAATTACAAAAATTAAAATAGAAGTTGATTTTGCTGTAAAACAATACGATGAAAATACAAACAATAAATCTATACCTATAACTTCTATCATTAGTACAAATCCCGATAAATCATTGGTTTATATAACAAATTCAAACGCTAGAAATTACCCGGGTGAAATAAGTTTCAAAAAAGCATGGAGTAATTCTGGACAATGGGCATCTAATTCTGATTTAATTAAAATGAATAAAATTAATTTTTTAAATGATGACTTTGATACTAATTTAATGAGTATTTCCGAAGAAGAATCATTTATAGATAACGCTAGATACAAATTAATATATACTATTGATAATTTGCCAATAATGAATCCAGGGGAAAAAGAATCTATTATAGACCCTTTAAAATCAGCTGTATTGTTTCAAATAGATTATTCAAAAGCAAAAGGTCAAGAACACTTGGGTGTAAAAACATTTCGTATAAATAATAATGCAAAAAATAAGAATTATTATGATGGAAAAGATGGCAAACCAAATTATTCTATTGCACCAAATATAGTTGGAGACGTTTTTAAAAACGATGATAACGATTATTCATTTTCTGTTCATAAAAATAATATGTCGGGATTATTATCAAATGAAAATTCAAAAAAACATCTAGGATTTTATTTATTCAGAACCAATGCTCAAAGTTCCTATTTTTTTAAAAATATTAAAATTACTTTAGATATACCCGAATTAGAACTTGTCGATAATGTAAAACAATCTGAAATAGATAATGATGTAGATTTATTAGATAAATCAATAGAAAAGGCAGAAAAACAATACAAAGGAGTCATTGATTCAAAAATATTATTAAATGCAAAAAGAAAACTTAGTAATATGAAAATTCTAAGAGAAACAAATATTGATAACATCGAAACAAATGATATTAATATAGAGAGTTTAAAAAATGTCGTTGAATCTCTTAACATAAATAAAAATGATACTAAACAATACAAATATCAATTGCAACTAGAAAATAAATCATCATTCATGAAACAACACAATAAATTATTAAATGTGTTAAAAAATAAAAAATCAATTAAAATAATCAATGATATATTACTAGATGTAAAACAAAATACAATAATTGAAAAAATATTAAACGAAACAACAAATACGGTAGAAATAAAAAACCATTCTTTAACGAACAAATTAGATATATCGAAAGACATTGAAACATTAAAAAAAGCGAGAACGACACTTATAGGTAAATATTCAAAAGATATTGTAGATATTTTGAAATCACCAACATATGATATTATCGGCAATAAAGAATATAACGAATCCGTTGATTTACTTGATGAATTGACAATCAATGAATATAATATTGGAGAGAAATCAAATATCAATATTGTAGATATCGATAAAACTCCTATTAAATTGTATAATGAATTGGAAAACAAAATAAATTCTAGAACTACAGTAATTATTAACAATATAAACAACCATATAATAAATTCAGATAGCAATCAAAATATGTATAAAATTATTGACTACATTCTAAAAGTAGAAACAGAGAATATTACTACCTTTAATAAAGCGAAGTATTCTTTGTTATTAGAAAGATATAATTTGGCCGTAAGACATATTAAAAATACTATAACTGTTATTATTGATGAATGGAAATCAATAAAAAATAATAAAAATTTATGGAATAAAAAAAAAAGTATGGTTTGATTGGTTGGGAGAAAACACGTTAAACGTTTCTTGGGAAAAATCATTTTATTTAAACGTTTATAACATTGAGATAGTTCAGGATTATGTTGATAATGTAATAAAAAACTTAAATTTAAAAAATAAAAATAAATTTGTTTTACCAACTAGTATTTATTCAAATAATAAAGGTATTGTTGAATCATCAACACCCTTTATATATCCAGTCGATTCTTATATCTATACTTTTCCTTCAACGCAAGCATTACGTTCCGATTGGAATTCAAATAAATATATAAAACCGTTTTTAGAGCAAATATGGATTGGAAATACTAATAATGACTTTATTAAAAGAGAAAACGTATTAGGACAAACAACTCCTTGGGATACCCCATTGGGCAATTTAAGTATTCGATTAAAAAATATTAGCGAATCATTTAATAATTTAACTGTAATAGCAAGAAATGGATATCCTAAAAAAGATAGATGGCATTTTCCGGGCATTGATATTACAGATAAAATAATAAACATTACAACAGGAACAGATTCTTATCCTAATTGGTCATATAAAAACAATAATAAATATTTGAAAAAATATGATACCACTGAAAATATAATTGTATTGCCCCCTGGTCCTATGACCAAACTTAAAAATTATTTAGAAAATGATGTAAAAATAAATAAAAATGCTTATATTTACAAAAAAGAAAAAAGTGAATATTATGATAGAAGTATTTGGTTGTATGAATTTGTTTTAAAATATGATACAAATACTATAAAAAAAAAATTAAATTGGATATCTCTTTCCAGAAATCACGGTTTAAATTCCGATAATTCAGAATTAATAACAGTTGTAAATAATATTAATACCACAAACGATGATATTTTAAATAAGTTATCAACACTTACTAAAAACCAGATGGATAATTTTAACAGTGAATCTTTTGTTTTATTGCCTGAAATTAAAAAACAATTAACTATTGCCGATTCTAATTATATTGATGACACGTTTACGCAATACAAAGTAGCAAGACAATTATTTGAAGAACAAGAATCCATTTTAAAAAATAGATTAATTATGTTTACAGAATCAGCTACTATTAATAATCTAGATTTATTACTAGACACAATTGATAAAGCCACAGAAGCAAAATTTAATTTGTATAAAGATTCAAATAGTGAAAAAACAGGTATCGTTGATATTTATAATCTGGCAATTCAAAAAAAAGAAAAATTTGAAACACAAGAAATGGATAAAATTTCAAATAGATTGTATGAAAATTTTTCAAAAATAAATTTGTTAGACAATAAAAGAAATATTGATACTAGTATATCTATAAATGAATCTAACAATATGTTAAACCATTCGAAGGAATCAAAATATATTAAAATTAAAACCAAATTAAAAAATCTAGAAGAAAAAATTAATTTATTAGATATTATTACGTTAAAAAAACAACACGATGAAATCAAGTCGAATAAATTTTATAATGTCGAGTTGAAAGAGTTATTTGAGAGTTTAACGAATAAAGTTATAGAATATAATGAAAATATATTAAGAGACGAAATAAATAAATCACACCAAGACAATTACAATATACAAAATTTACATGATTCTTTAATTTATGCACAATCGAGACATTTATCTCATTCTAATCATTATATTAAAGAAACCGTAAAAAGAATTAACGTTTTTAATTATGAAAATATAGAAAACACTATAAAATTAGTTGATAAGTATGATAATAACGATACTTTTGATTATAATGAACTCAATAATTTATACGTAAAGCTCGATACTATTAAAAATGCTATTTTTAACAATGAAAACGATGATATAATTATTTTATCACAATATGACGTATTAAAAAAAAAAGTGGATGTTTTGGATAAAAAACTATCAATGATTATTGAAAATATTAGTCTTCAATTAAATATAAATGATGTCTTGATAGAAAAAAATAGCAATGATATAACAATTAAAGAAATAAATGATCGTATAAAAAAAACAAGAACGTTTTTAGTAATTGTAAATGAAAAAAAATTACAAGTAAAACAATCAAATTTGTCAAAAGATATACAAAATAACATTGATAAATTAATAAACAAATTGAATTTTGTTTTTGAACGTAAAACAAATGGATTTTATTACAATGATGGAAATAAAGATAATTTATTTTCAAATGCAACATTGAATGTGGATTTTTACATTAAAACAATTACAAATGAAAAAATTATGTTGTGTATTAAAAATAATATTTATACATACAATATCGACACAATATTAGAAAAACAAGATACGAACGTAGAAAGGAAAAATAAAATATTTTTGAGTATTAATGATATGATATATTTTCCAAAAGATTATATTTATATCATAAATGCATTCGAAAACCAAAAAATAGTTATACCCGATAACAGTTTGATTTTTTATAGGTTGGTTAATACTAATGAAAAAATATATTTAATGAAAAAGAAATATTACAAAAAAATCACCAGCACATCATCAAGAATGTATTTTAATCCATTAAATAAGACAAATTCTTCTTCGTTTAATTCTTTTCGATATGCAGCTAGTAATATGAATAAATTACATAACTTTAATATGAGTAAAAAAAATATAAGAACTAATTTATCAAGAGTTTCAAAAACAGGAAAACAAGCAAGAGTACAAGCAAATACAGGTTCTATGGGTAGACTAGCTAGATTAAAAGCAAAACATTCATAAAAAAATATTTAATTTATAATGATTAAATATTTTATAATTATTTACAATATGATTACATATACATACCAAAAGGTATATTATTTGTTTCATTTTTTTTTATCAGTTTTTCAACTATTTCCTTAGATACAGTAAATGGAAATTCTATATTTAATGTTTCTCGTTTATCAAATAACTTAGAACCTTTTTTCATAAGTCTATGTAAATTTAATTTTGTAAATATAATTTCCATAGCTCTTTTTACATTTCTAACACCATCTTCTTTTTCTATCAAGGAAGAATTTATGTAATCAATGGTATCATCTGGTATTACAATTTGTTCTGGTTTAAAGTTAACATTTTTTTGAATTTTAGGTATCAAATATTTTTTACATATAATTTTCTTTTCTTCATTATTATACCCTTTTGTAAAGATTCTATACATTCTATTTTTTAAAATATCATTTACTCTTGATTCATCATTATAACTGAATATAAATAAACATTTATTTAAATCGAAATCAATATTCGAAAAATATTTATCATGAAATTTATCATTTTGTGTTGTGTCTGTTAAGTGTGTCAATATACCTATAATTTCTTCACCCTTTGGTGTTTGACTAACTTTGTCTAATTCGTCAAAATAAAACACAGGATTCATACTTTTATAAGTTATCAAAGCATCTACAATTTTTCCCCATGTGCTTCCTTCATATGTATATGAATGTCCTTCTAAATAACTACTGTCTGTAGCACCACCCAATGGTATAAACACAAAAGGTCTATTTAATATTTTACTAACACCTTCTTTGATTAAAGTTGTTTTACCTGTTCCGGGAGGACCTTTTAAAGCTATAGCATTTCCAACAGAACCGGGATTGCTAATCCATTGTCCTACAATTTGCATTATTTGCATTTTTGCATCTTCTAAGCCAAAACAACAGTTATCCAATGTCAATTTTGCATTTTCCATAAATTCATTTACTCGTTCCGGACCATCTTTAATCGATACTGGTAGTTTATTGTGTTTATTAAAAGGAATTCTTAGAAAGGTATCTACCCATTGTTTGGTTTTGTAATATTCTCCAGCACCTGGATCCATATAAGCCAATGTGTTTATTTTTTTTAATGCCACGGATTTATATTCTACAGGTATATCACATTCTAACAACGATAATTTATGCGGAACATCCACCTTATTATATTCTGAAACTTCTTTTAATTGACTTAATATTTTTTTTTGTTCACATAATGTTAATGTTTTAAAATATTTATAATCGTTCATTGTATTGCGTTGTCTTAATAGCTTTTTAAATTTCAAAACATTTTTTTCCTTTTGTTTTTTATTTTCTTTTTGTTCCTTTTTTTTCATTTTTTTTTCTTTTACATCTACTAGTTTTTCAAATTGCTTTAACATGGCCTTACTACCTTTATTTTTTTTAGTTTTTACCAATTTTTCTAATTCTTTTAATGCACTATCATAATCATCGATATCCGAATTTTGTTGTTTTTCTATTTTTTTCATAAATTTAGATTTAACTTTTTTCAGTGTTTCATACTCGTTATTATCTAGTTTGATGTCATACCTTATTAATCGTTTTGTTTTATTGGGATGAACTTTAATTACAGTTCCATTATAAAATTTATCCCAGTCAACCAACTTCACTTTTACCTTTTCGTTTTTTGAAAATTTAGTTTTATGGATTGTTCCATTTTTAATTAATTTTTTTTCCTCTTTTTTGATAGCTTCTTCTTCTTCATCATCCATTTCATCATCTGTATAATCATCTACTTCTTCATAATCATCTACTTCTTCATACTCATCATAATCATATTCATCGTATTCATAATCATCATACTCTCCGCCTCTACTATCTCCAACGGTAAAAACTATATTAAATTTCATATTATTTTTTAACATTTCTTGTATTTCATCATCATCTAATTCTTCGTCTTCTTCGGGAAATTCAAATTCTTCCGAATAAGAATATTCACTTTCATTTTCACTAGCAGATGATTTATCTTTATCCCTATGTTTTTTTTTTGATTTACTTGTTTTTGTTTTTCTATTTTCCTGTTCTTGTTCGCTATCACTTACACTAATTTTTTTATTTTCTTCATACTTTTTTTCTTTCACCGAATTTTTTTTTTTTTTATCTTTTTTCAACATATTTTCTATTTTTTCCATTTGTTTCACCTTTTCTCTTTGACTTTTTGAAGGAAATAATTTTTGAATAAATTTTTGAAATTCAACCTGATTCATTTCGTCTTCACCATCATTTAATGGGTCGTAATCACTTGAACTATCGCTATCATCACTGCTTTCATTAGATTTCTTTTTTCGACTATATTTATTTTGCTTTTTTTTTCTCAAATTATATTCTTTGCGTTTTTTTTCCTTTTTAGGAGAAACATTTGAATTAACATTATCTTTTTCTTCTTTTTTTGTCATAACTAATTTATAGTAGAATATTATTTTTAAATTAAAAATCAATTTAATTTATGATTCAAAAGAAATACTTTTGCTATTCAAATACTTAAAATATTAATTATTAAATTGATAATAAAACTATCTAAATATATTATAATAATCACAAATATGACGAGTGTAATTAAAAAGATGGAACCGTCTAAAATTATAGGCATTCAATTTAGTGTTTTATCTCCCGAAGAAATTAAAGCTGGTTCAGTAGCAGAAATTGTTTCTAGAGATACATATATTAATAATAAACCAGTAATGGGTGGATTATTTGATCCGAGAATGGGTGTTTTAGACCCGGGATTAATTTGTCCAACTGATGGTTTAAATTATATGCAAACACCCGGATACTTTGGACATATAGAATTAGCAAGACCAATATTTTATATACAATATTTAGAAACTGTTAAAAAAATTCTACGATGTATTTGTATTCGTTGTAGTAAATTAAAAATTGGTAAGGAAAAACACGCACATTGTTTAAAATTATCTGGAAAAAAAAGGTGGGATTATGTATTCAAAGAAGCAAGTAAAATAAGAAGATGTGGTGAAGAAACGTGCGACGGATGTGGAACAAAACAACCACGAAAAATTTATAAAGAAGGATTAGCAACAATCATGGGTGAATGGGAAAATACAGATAAAATTACGGATGAAAAAGGTAATATAAAAAATAAATTAATAATTAAATATACTCCTGAACAAATATTAAAATTGTTTAGACGAATTTCTAACGAAGATGTATCATTCATGGGATTTAGTCCTGTATATTCTAGGCCAGAATGGTTTGTTTGTCAAGTAATGGCAATACCGCCTCCTGCGGTTCGACCTTCAGTAAAACACAATTCGCAACAAAGAAGTGAAGATGATATTTCACATATTATTGTTAATATTATTAAAGCAAATAAAACATTACAAGAAAAAATACAACAAAACGCCAACCAAAAAGTAATAGATGATTGGACAACAGTATTGCAATATTATTGTGCTACTATGATAGATAATAAAATACCGGGTGTTGCAGCAGTAGCACAACGTTCTGGTAGAGCTTTAAAATCTATTAAAGAAAGATTAATTGGAAAACAAGGGCGTGTAAGGGGTAATTTAATGGGAAAACGGGTAGATTATTCTGCTAGAAGTGTTATTGGTCCAGATCCAAATTTATCAATTAGAGAATTGGGTGTTCCGGTAAAAATTGCAAAAAATATTACATTTCCAGCGAAAGTAAATAAAAGAAATAGAGCATTCTTAACAAAATTAGTTCAAAATGGACCAGATAAATATCCCGGGGCAAATGTTTTAGAAAAATACACAGGAGTTAGTATATCTTTAAGACATAAAGATAAAAGTAATATTCGACTAGATGAAGGCGATGTTGTCCATAGACATATGTTGGATGGCGATCCAATATTATTTAATAGGCAACCTACGTTACATAGAATGAGTATGATGTGTCATAGGGCTAAAATTATGCATGTTGGTAGCACTTTCCGTATGAATGTAGCTGATACGAAACCATACAATGCCGATTTTGATGGTGACGAAATGAATTTACACGGGCCACAAGATGAAGAAAGTCAGGCCGAACTTATGTATTTGGCTGCCGTTCCAAAACACATCATAAGTCCCGCTAACAATAAATCAATTGTTGGTGTATTTCAAGATTCTTTGCTTGCTACATATCGTTTTACAAGACAAGATATTAAATTTACACATCGTCAAACCATGAATTTATTAATGTATTTCGACAATGTTGATGTAAATATATTTAAACGCAACAAGAAAAAACAAATATCTAATTTTCAAGTTTTATCACAAATAATACCACCTATTTCCACCAGATTTCCAAACGGACAATATAGCACCGGTGAAAATAAAAAAACATCCAACAATGTTGTTGAAATTGTAAATGGTGTTTATAAACGTGGACTCATTGATAAAGGCGTATTGGCCGGAGGGTCCAAAGGTTTATTACAGCATATATATAATGATTATTCAGACAAACACGCCTCGGATTTTATTGATAATTTACAATCATTGGTCACGGAATATATGAAACTTACATCTTACAGTGTAGGTATTAGCGATTTAATTTCAGACGAAGATACAAACGATAAAATTATTTCAGAGATTATAAATAAAAAGAAAAATGTTAAAAAATTAATTAATCAATTGCATTTAGATGTATTTGAAAACAATACAGGTAAATCAAACGAAGTTGAATTTGAAACACAAGTTAATTCCATATTAAATGAAGCACGGGCTGAAGCAGGAAAAATTGGAAGAAAAAATTTAGATGCAAACAATAGATTTATTATGATGGTAAATGCTGGTAGTAAAGGTAGTAATATTAATATTGCCCAAATGATTTCTTGTGTAGGACAACAAAATGTAGATGGTAAACGTATTCCATATGGATATGAAGATAGAACATTACCACATTATTGTAAATATGATGATTCGCCTGAAGCGAGAGGATTTGTAGAAAGTTCATTTATTCAAGGTTTAACACCAGAAGAACTATATTTCCACGCAATGGGTGGTAGAACAGGTCTTATTGATACAGCTGTAAAAACTAGTCAAACAGGATACATCCAGAGACGACTTATTAAAGGTATGGAAGATTTAAAAGTATCATATGATATGACAGTAAGGAACAATAAAAATAAAATTGTTCAATTCAAATACGGCGAAGATAGTATTAATTCATGTAAATCAGAAACACAAACGTTGCCAATTATAAAAATGACATTGGAAGAAATATTTGCTCATTTTCAAATTCCAGAAGATGACAAAACAAATAAAATGTTAACAACGAATTATACTAAAGAAACATTAAAAAGAGTTAGAAAACAAAAGAAAAAATTGGTTGCTACAACTAAAGAAATGATAAATTACATAATAGAATCCAGAAATTCAATTGTTCAAAATGTATGTAAATATACAGATAATATGAAAATTTATATTCCTGTTCATTTCAATAGAATAATGAATAACATTCAACATAATTTAAATATTACACCAAATTTTATGATTGATATTACACCATTAGAAGTATATGAATTATTAAATCATTACTACAAATTATTAGAACAAAATGATTCATGGAAACCAACAAAGTTATTTAAAGTAGCATATTACTATTATTTATCACCAAAGGAATTATTGGTATTTAGAAAATTTAATCGTAAAGCAATAATTGTATTGTTAGAAACTATTGTTTATAATTTTAAAAAGGCTATTGTACATCCGGGTGAGATGGTAGGTATGATAGCAGCACAGAGTATAGGTGAACCTACAACTCAGATGACTTTAAATACATTTCATTTTGCTGGTGTAGCTAGTAAAAGTAATGTAACACGTGGTGTGCCTAGAATTGAAGAAATATTGTCATTATCTGAAAATCCAAAAAATCCTTCCATCACTATTCGATTAAAAGAAAATGAAGAAGAATTTGTAGAAAATGCACAAAAAATTAAATATTCATTAGAATATACATCATTAAGAGATGTCACTAAAACAGTATCTATTATGTTTGACCCAGATAGAAAAAGCACATTGATTAGTGAAGACAGAGAAATATTAGATAAATACCATTTATTTGAAGAAATGATAAAGGAAGCTGCTGAAGAAAAACAAGAAGAGGTAAAAGAAAATGTATTTTCGAAATGGATTATTCGTTTTGAATTTGAAAAAGAATTGATGTTGGAAAAAAATATTTCGATGGATGATATACATTTTGCGATAAATACTAGTCTTAAAAATAATATAGAATGCGTTTTCAATGACTTTAATTCAGAAAATCTGATTTTTAGAGTAAGATTAGAAGAATCATTGATTGCTAATAAAAAGAATAATTTGGATCAAGAAGACCATATTTACATGTTGAAAAATTTACAAGAGAATTTATTAAATAATATTATTCTACGTGGTATTAAAAAAATTCCAAAAGTTATTATTAGAAAATTAGCAAACAATTTAAAATTTAAAAATGGTAATTATCAGCCACAAGATGTTTGGGTTTTGGATACTGTCGGAAGCAATCTAGTTGACGTTTTAGCTTTAGACCATATTGATAAATATAAAACAACAACAAATGATATTCAAGAAGTATATAAAACATTGGGTGTAGAAGCAGCAAGACAAACTATATACAATGAAATTGAAGAAGTAATGTCATTTGATGGGACATATATTAATCATCATCATATGGGTATGTTGTCTGATAGAATGACACACGCTAAAAATTTGGTCTCTATATTTAGACACGGTATCAATAATGATGATATTGGACCAATAGCAAAGGCTTCATTCGAAGAAACACCTGAAATGTTTTTACGAGCAGCTAAACACGCTGAATTGGATCTTATGACAGGCGTTAGTGCTAATGTTATGGTTGGCCAAGAAGGTAAATTTGGAACAGGGTCCTTTCAAGTATTACTTAATTTAAATGAGATGAAAAAATTAGAAAAAGAAAAATTACAAGAACAAGAAGAAGATATTGAATCATTGTTAAACAAATTTGATACAGACGATAAATGTTCATTAAACAAAATAAATATCAATCATAGTGAAACCAATATTAAAGCTAAAAATATCGGAACAGTCGATGATGAATACGAAATGGATTTTTAAATAAAATAAAATATTCATAATTTGTATGATACTATTATTACAAATTATGAAAGCAAATAGAAAACTTTTTTTTCGGCCGAATGAACATATAAAAAGTTTTTTCTTAATGGCAAAATTTGCCGTCGGATCTCATCCCGAATTCTTTTATTCTGACATAATTGATAATGTTTTTTTGACAGATTTGAGTAATAACCGATTATACCAAAAAGAATTAAATAAATATATAAATTTATATGTAAAATCTAAAAAGATATACAATATTCTTACTAGATTTTTTTATAATATAAAAATTAAAAAAACCAAAAGATATGAAATGACCACAGACCTTTATTTTAATGAATTATCTCAATTTCCACCTAGTCAAAAAATAGAATTATTAGAAAACAATACATTATACACATTTAGACTTACAGATATCATAAACATGTGGTCGGATTCTCTTTTAGAAGTTCAAGGGTTATTCCCTACACCAAAAAAAATAAAAAATCCTTATACAAACATAGAATTTCATAGTAATAATTTATATAACATATATTTGAAAATATTACATTCAAATTTTCATATACCAATGGTAATATCCAAATTTTTTTATTCTGAATTCAATATCAATAAATTATTAGATAACTATTATCCTTATCTTAAAGATAAATGTATACAAAAATTTTGTAAAGAAGGAAGTTATTATGAAAAATATGAATATATTGAAAATATGTTTTTCGATTATAGAAAAGATATCAATTGGGTACACGTTCCAACAATACAAACAATAAATAGCAATAATATGATAGTCTATTGTAAAAAACTTAATGTATCTTTAAGTTATTATTTGATTGGTAAATATTCAACCAATAGTTGGGTAAAAGATAAATGTTATAATTTAGGAATATCTACTGTTAAAACCTTTATAAGAAAAAATGATTCACTGATAATAAAACCCAGAATTCCCCCACTATCTACATTGAGAAATAGAATAAGAAGAACAGAACAAGTTGTAAATAGAAACAATGTAGTATTACCACCACCACCTCCATCAACACCACCACCATTTACTTCTGCTAGACAACACCTACTCAATTTACCTCCGCCACCACCAATAACAATACCAACGACTACGGATAATACATCTACTACATCTACTACAACGAGAGCTGCGGATACATTCGACCATTTAAATAGTAATCGTATAGTAAATACATATCAAACAAATAGAGATGCTATTAATACATTAATAACAGATATTGATTTAAGTTTACTAAATAGTAATGCTGTAAGTCCATTTCTTCCTTCTTATCAATTACCTAGAACACCCAGTAGAATATAATATAATTTTAACTAATTAATTATATTATAACTATTCAATTATAACTGTATTGTTCCAACTTTCTTTATTTTGGTTAATTTTATATTTGCTTTTTTTCTATATTTTCTTTGATGTTTAACATTTTGTTCTCGTTTCTTTTTTATTCGTTCATCTTCTTCCTTTATAAAATGAGATAACAATTTCGATGCATTCATAAATCCCCCAATCTTAGCAATTAAGTTAGTAAAATATTTTTGTTCATGTGATATATTATTGTTTATGTAAATTAATCCATATCGAGGATATCCTACAAGTGAATTGCGAGCTTTATCCGGAAAACTTTTTGACGATTTTGTTTCCATGCCACCATTTATTATCATATAAAAAGGTTTTTCATCTTGAACAGTTGAAAATATATTTTTTTTAAAAACAGGGTAAATATTTTTTGAATTTTTCAAAAGCATCACTACATTCACTTTATATTTTGTAAATAACAAATACATATCAATTTCCGTTGCAAAATAATCAGCACTAGATATATATGTTTGTAATTCACCATCATTATTCAATATAGTAGATATTGTTTTTTTTATTTGAACTTTTGATGAAATCGCAAACATTTTTTTTACAATATCTTCCGTTTCTCTCCCTTTTTTAAATCTCACTAATTCGTGATACAATTCTTTTTTCAACGAAATAATATCTAATTCTACATGAGTAGATTTTTCCTTTTTTAATACATCATTGATTATATCACATATAATTTGAAAAGAACAAATAGGTGATTGTTTATAATGATTAATCTCTATTTCATCGGTTGAATTAAAATATTCTTTCCAATGTTTTAAAGATAACGGTTTTTCAGGAGTATAAACACACTGATTTACTTTTTTAGTATTCACTGTCATGTTAAATAAAGTTTTATATGGTATATGCTTATTCGGATGAACTATTTCAAAAATATTTTCATCAGATATATATTTATTGAATTCTATCATTAATAAATCTTCGAAATATTTATTCAATAATACGTCTTCCAACAATATTATTTCATTTTTTGATAAATTATAATTAACACGTTCAAACGACAAAAATGTTTTTGGAGTAAAAATAAATTTTTTTATTTGTGGAAATCTAATAATTTCATCCGATACTTTAATGTAATAATTAATACTATTATCACTATCATTTAATAAATTTTTCTTTGGAATCAATAAAACACAATTCTTTTTATCAGAAAACGAACAATTTATTGTTTTTGAACATTTGCCTTCAGATAAACCAAAGCATTTTACTAGTTTTTCTATTTCATTTAAATTAGATACTTTATAATCGATAAAATCTATATCATCTTTTAAAATATCTCTCATCTTTTCGCTAATTTGTTCTATCTTTTCGAAATAATTGATTTTTACACTATTTATAATATCAATTATATCTCCTTTATTTTCTTTATTATGTTTCTTATTTATTAAAATTTTAAATATATTTCGAAACATATTATAAAAATTTGTTTCTAATTTTATTTTTTTTACAATCAAATACCTCTCTGAATCAATAGTTGTAGAGGACATTGTATTTATATCGACATCTAAATAACTTTCATTTTTAATTACTTTTAACTTATCACTAATACTATTTACATCAATAGGAACGACAGGAACAAATTGATTTGTAAGCGTTAACAATCCAACAATCATGCCTTCCGATTCTATTTTCATTTTGGGACTACAAGGAATTTTTTTATCTGTTAAAACATAAATATCATTAAGTAATTTTACATTTACATCATAATCGAAATAAATGTCTTTACTTTTAAACGAGGAAAATCCATATTCTTTATTTATTGAACTAGGTAATACGGGTAAATATATATTTTCACCATCTTTTTCTATTATAAGAGCTATTACTTGATTATTTGTATTTACTATTTGATTTTTAACGTCGTAATTTAAATTCAAACCGGTTAATATATCTATTATTTCATATGATGATTTGTTTTTAACAAAAAATTTATCTGTATTAATACTAGGTTCCGATTTGCAAAATATTTTTAATTTATCATTAATTATTTCGTATAATAAAGACATAACCTCTGGTGTATTTCTATTCAAATTCTCATTATTAAAAAAAGTATTTATTATTTTTCTTTTCTTTTTTTGTATAGTTTGTTTTACCTGACATATAGGTTCATAATAATCATTTTTAGAATATATTATTACAGTATTTTTTCTAGAATTATATATTTCTTGGGAATAATCTATACGTGGACAAATCAATTCTATTTTTTCAGTCAAATCATCAGATGGACTATTAAATATTAATAAATTAATACCATTTTCAAATAATATACCGTTGTCTAATGTCGATTGACAAATAAAATCCCATAAATATTCATAATTTATTTTTACATTATCGTCTAATAAATAATCTTTAAATGTTTCATAAGCAGAAATTATATTGTTAATATATGTTTCATCCGCTTTCATATTATTATAAACTATAGATGATTTATAATCATCTACAATTATATCTCTATCACTCTTAAAAATACTTGGCAAAATACCATTATAAACACTTACAAACTTATCCAGCGTTAAATTAGTGAGCATTATTTTTTTCAATTCTTTAATACTGATAGTTTTATCAGTCAAACCTACATTTTCGCTACCATTTTTTAAACTATTATATAAAAATGCAATACATGATAAAAAACTTTGCGTGGAATGTTGATTTACACCAACTCTCAACAAACAAAATTTATCTATTTTTAAATTAGATTTTCCTTTCACTTGACATAATTCTCTAGAATTATAACCTAAAAATTTTTGCATCGTAAGTGATAAATATCCAGTTTGTTTACTTTTTAAAGGAAATGCATCAATTAATGGACCCTTATCGAAAACAAAAATATCTCGTTTTGGTTTTGTTTCTCGTTTCTTTTTACTTTTACTTTTACCAACAGACTGATTACACGTTTCATATGTGCTTTCACCTCTTGTTGATGGTGATGGTCTTTTATGTTTTTTTGACTTACCATCTTTATTTATTGAGGAAAAAACAATATTTCCTTTACTGTCTCTATCAAAACTAGGTCCATCATCATTTGGACCACCGGGTTGATATGTATCCATTTCAACAGACGGACATTCTTTTAATGGTTTTTTTATTTCTTTGAATTCTTTATCGTCTTTATGATACCATCCTTCTTTAATTTTTAACAATGGTTTATTTTTCCTACTCTGTTTTTCATTAGATTTTTTATCCGATTTATTTATATATACCCAATCTTTTTTTACATATATTATCTGATTTTTTCCTTTTACTTCAGCTAATTCTCCTCTCCATTCTGGATCAATAACACAAGTTGAAGGATTTTCAAAGCAACAAGGCACACATAATCCATCAGGATGTGCACTAGGTTTTTTAAATCCCGGATACAATGGTTTATATACCATTGGGTTTTTTGTATTTGATTTTGAACGACGAAATCGTTTATCTGTAAATTCAAATATTCTTTTTCCTTTGGGTACTTTTTTAGCACCTTCAGGTATTACAGCATCCCAACCTCCACATTTTCCATCATTTACATCTTTTAATGATAAACTTCTTCCTTGTCCATCATCGTCGCGAATACACCAAAAACGCGGACATATATAATGATACTTTTTTTCTCCAGAACCATATGTTATATATTCATCATAGGAACGTGAATTAGATTCTGCATCCTTTTTATCAATATGTTCTTTTTCTTCCCTAGTTAAAATAATTGGTTGTTTTTTATATTGCCAACCACAACTAGTAGAATAAGCATTAAATTTACCTTGTTTCTTTTTTAAAAATAGTTTTGGATCTCTATCTCTTAAACGTTTCATAAATATATTATTAGCACCTGAAATGGATAATCCTTCTAAATCAATATCTAATCCACCACCTTCTGTTTCACTTAATTCACCTAATGGGTCATCATCATCATCATCATCGGAAAAGTCGTCAAAAGATGGCAAATCACCCATATCAAGAGTTCCTTCTTGAGATGCTGATTTTTCTGATTCTTTTGTATCATCAAGTTGTTCTTCGTCTTGATCTTCTTCTTCATCTTGTTCTTCTTCATCATCTCCACCTTCATCATCACTAAAAGTAGGTATATCATCCATGTTCAAAAAAGATTCAGTAGTAATTTCTTCTTCTTGATTTAAAAAACTTTTATCTATATTTGATGGCATCGCGGTATTTAAATCGGTTGTTTGCAAATTTTCCTCTTCATCTTCTTCTTCATCATCGTCAAATAAAGCATCGAATACATCATCCTCCTCTGAACTAGCATCTTTATCATCATTAATTGCCTTTTCTTTTTTATTTTTTATTTCTTCTTCTTGTTCTACTTCTATAATTTTTTTACCTTTACATATTTTTTTTACATCACTATCTGTTGGATATAATATTATTTTTAATAAAGCATCAATATAAACATGTAGAAATTCAATATAGTTAATATTGTTTATATTGTCAACTTCTATAACAGTTTCTTGAACAATTTGCGAATTAAAATTATCTAATTGATTTTTTATTTCAACATCAAATCCGGGATTACTTTCTATTGTTATTCTTTTATTTTCATATGTGTCTAATTTTAATTGAACCTCTTGTTGCCAATTTGTAAAATATCTTTTCGAATCTTCTTCTTCCAAATTAAAATTATCATTCAAACCTTCTATTATTTGAGATAAACTTTGTCCGTTTTTTTTACTTATTGTAATAAAAGCATTAATACTATTCATTTCTTGAAAACTAGAAACTCTTTTATATGTCATTGAAATAATATCAGAACTTGTATTCATAGTTCCATTATGAATATTAAAAATACTCGATAAACAATTTATATATTTTTTTAAATCTATTTTCTCACTATTTTCTATTGAATAAATATATTTTAAATCAACTATTTCAATATTATTATCATATAAACTTTCAAATAACATATATGTATATCCGCTTTGTTCCAAATATGCTTTTATTTTTTTTAATAAAATCACATTTAATTTTTTTCTCAAATAATCTTGTATTTCATCCAAACTAATTAATGTATTTGTCTCTAATTTTATATCTATATTACCATTTTCTAAAAATTCACATAAAGTATAAATATTTTTATCTTTAATATAAAAGCCAATTTTTTTTCTTGTAGCCAATTCTTTAGATAATTTATTTATCATAATTTTTTTATTATCATAATCGACATATAAAACAGGTATTTTTGACCCATTTGTTGCATAATTTTCACCAGTATATAAACGATAAATATTTTCCATTCTATTTCCCGGATTATATTTAATTAAAGGCATTTCATCACTCGAATTAATTATTTTAAATAGAATTTCTAATGGTAATTTTATACTTGTTAATGGATGCATTGTAAAATATAAATATTTCACTCCTTTTTTTCTATAATTTATATCTTTATCGTTAGTGTATAAATTATTAAACAAATTTATAGCTTGATTATATTTTTTGTAATATTTTTTAAGTTTTTTTGTATCATCGTCTTTTAACTTTTGTTTCTTTTTTACCAATTCTTTTAATGAAATTACTTTTTTATTCACTAAAATAGGAAAAAACAATTGTAATAAATATAATTCATTTGCAAAAATTCCATTTGAATAATTCATTACTTCAGCTGCTAAAGAAAAATTTATATTATTGTCTATTATATTACCATATGTAAACAAAATATACTTGTTTTGTGTTGAAATCATATTTGAGCCTTCCAATTCTAATAATCTATCTTTTTGTGTATTGTGATATGGATTAAAAGCTAAAGGATATTTCTTTTTTAAAGTTATATTTTGTCCCAATGGAATTAATTCTTTATTCGTTTCGGGTAAATCTAAATTTATTATATCGTCATAAGAATATAAATCTTTTTTTTCTAATTCAAAATAATCATTTTTAAAATCATAACTATTTGCTCTATAATTTTTAAAAACAGTTTCTAATTTATTATAATTTAAATCTGTTAATTGATCTTGTGTTAATTCATTATATAAATTTGTTAAATTTAGTCTTCTGCTTACACACGCAAATAAATATATTTCAGAAGTTGAAATATTTAATTTTATATTAGAAACCATTTTTTCTTTTATTGTTTGTATTGTATCATCACCGTAAATGTCTTCGTTAATGATTTCATAAGGTATGTTATTAAGCTGTATATTAGACCATTCTTGATCGGTGAAAATATTTTGTTCATTTACAAATAATCCAGAATCATTCTTTTTTGGTGTCTTTTTTGAAAATATATATATAGTTTTTATTTCATTATCAATAATATGATTAAATTTATATATTTTAGACATATATAAATATAAGTTATAATATTTATATAAAAAATGAAATTTAATTTAATTGTTGCTATGTGTGAAAAATCAAGAGGTATTGGTTCTCTAAATCGTTTGCCATGGACAATTAAAAATGATATGAAACGTTTTGTAGAATTAACAACTGGAAATAAAAATAATAGTATTATAATGGGTAAAAATACCTGGGATAGTTTACCTAAAAAACCACTAAAAAATAGAAAAAATATCATTTTAAGTACATCAATGCAAAATACCAAAAATATACAATTTAATCAAATCAAGAAACAACAAGTATCGGTATTTAACGACGTAAATGACTTATTATATGGAATTCAACATAATAAGTTAGAAGAAAATTGGATTATAGGTGGAGAACAAATTTATAAAGAATTTTTAGATTTAAATATTGTATCCAAATTATACATTACAAATGTAATAAGTGATGTCGAAAAATATGATGTTTTTTTCCCTACATTATCTAACAATTTTAAACAAATATATAAATCAGATTATATTACAGAACAAAAAATAATAGGACCAACAATAAGAAAATATAAATATTATTACGAAATATTCGAGAATGATTTTATTTGATAAAAATAAATTCTTTATATAATATATGTCATCTTCAAATAAAAAATATTTTAATTTTTTTGAACAAACCGATAAAATAGATGGTATCAATGTTAAAATTGATAATGTTGGTGATGCTATAAAAGCAATTAAAGAAATGTTTGACAAACCACCGAATATTGTATATGGTATAGATTATACCATCGATGATTATAAAAAAATAATTATCGAGTTCAGAAAATGGTTAATAACAAATAAAATTGATATGCCTATTGATAAAAAAAAATTAGTAAAGCAAATATTCGAATTCCATTTTAAAACTACGCAAGACCATATTGTTGCATTTCAAAGTCATAATTTAGATTTTGCTTTATTGATGTGTAAAATAAACAAGAAATTTTTGAATATAGAAATACCAAAAATAAAAGGAGGGCCCGCTAATATAAGTTTTATAGCTACTTATACTTTATAAATATATGACTGTAATTATATTTATAAATCAAAATAAGGATTGTCTGTTATTTTTAAACCACAATACATCTTTGGTGCAGATTTGTAATTTTCTGGTGTATATATTCCTATTTTTTTGGCATTTGCAATAATAAATTTAAAATTATTCCAAAACTCTTGTGTATGTCCAATGGATTTCGTAGCTATATGAGATAATTCGTGTAAAGCAACAAACATTAGTGTATTTTCATCTATTAATTTATTGCCTTTTTTTGTTTTAGTTGTACAAAATGCTAATTTTTCTCCTTTATTTTCCGAATAAGCAGTATATTGACTAGTTGGTAAAATTTCACTTATTTTTGTTGGATTAAAATTTTTTACTAATAATTTGCAATTTTCTCTATCAGGATATTTTTCCCCCAAATATTTTACTAACTTGCTTAATTTTTGAGTAGTTCTTGCTAATAAATCAACTACTAATGTCATTTTACTACGTTCTCGTACACAGTATTTTTTTCCATCTACGTCTGATACAATACATTTTAAATTAAATGCGTCCGATTCAAAATATATTTTCAATATTACACCTACTGTAAAAACTATTAATATATATCCTATTAAACTAATATCACGTTTCATATATATAATAAACGTATTATTTCTTGAACCTAAAAAATAATTTATATAACAAATATAAATTATTTATTGAATATTTATGCACTACCTAGTTCTAAAGGTCTTCTGTATGGATCACCTTGAATTGTGCTAGAATTCCAAGGACCTGTAGCTACTTGTGGATTTGCTGGTTCACTACGCAATTGAAGATTAGCGTTTCTTAAACTTTGGCCAACGGTGTTGATACCAATATGATGGCCAGCTTTTAACAAACTAACATTTTGTAAATCACCAGCTCCCGATGGATTCAATTTGGAAAATTCACTGTTATTATCACGCGGCAATAAATCACTTGGATTTACTACTTCTTGTTTCGCACACGATGGAGGTAAGCCATAATTATCAGTAGATAAACCATTAGCAGAACCTACACGTTCGTTTTGTCCTTGTGGATCAGCAGCAGATACGCTATTTGCTGTAATATTATTTACTCCACTAGCTGTTGTCATTGCACCAACAATTCTAGATTTACCAAATTCATAATGATATAAACATACTACAAGTGCTGCACCAGCAACTAACATTAACATTTTGTTTTTTAAAAGTTGATTTACCAGTTTTTTTAAACTTATCATTTATATAAACAACAAACAAAAAATAATAACAAAATTATACTTTTCGCTAAAGGTTTAATCGTCCATGTTATTTTCCTCCTCGAAAAAATCTTCTTCATCCGAAGAATCCAATCCCCATTCATCCAATAAATATGTTTCTTTTATTTTTTTTGCTTCTAAAAATGCTTTTATAGCTTCTTTTTTAGCATCTAAAGCTTTTTGTCTCGCTTTTTTATATATTTCTAAATATACATCTTTTGGTGTTTTTAATTTTATAGTTGAATTGTCTTCCGGCAAAATTAATTCAAATTCTTCTAATTTATTTTTATTTTTCTCTAAAGTTAATGATTCTTTTTCTGTTTTTGATTTTTCAATTTCTTGATTTATTTCATTTTTTATTTCTACATTTTTTTCTAAAGTTGGTTCTTCAATTGTCGAATCTATTTTTGATTCAGTATTTTTCGTCTCTTCGGGGATTTCCACAACATTAGAATCAATATTTACTTTTTTTTCGACTAAATCAACCTTTGATTCATTTTTTTCTAAATCTTCACTTGTTGATTCTATATCATTTAATTTTTCTAAATCTTCTTCGTTTGTTTCATAAGTGTCGTCATCTTTTTTTTCACTATCGATATCATTACTACTATCATCACTTAAAATTTTTTTATTCTCAACTTTATTATCGTTTTCTAGTAGTTCTGTATCTGATTTATCAACATCTTGTTCATCAACCTGTTGTTCATCAACATCGAAATTTACCTCTTCATCTTCTACACTTAATGTTTGTTTATTTATAATGGGTTTATTAGCATTACCGTGTAATTTAATTAAACATTTAGAAAAAATAGGTTTGTCTTTAATAACAATAACTTGTCTTAAATATATTTCTAATTGGAAACTTTGACTGGTAAATTTAAGACCGCCTATTTCTAATATTGAAATTAAATTATCATCCGTTTCAATATCATCTAAGGTTATTTCTTGATTATTTTCATTCCAAATTTGTATTTGTTCTGTATTTTTAAAACGTTGAATAAAAGCTCTTAATAAATAAGAATCTTTATTTTGTCGAATAGAACTATTCCATAAATATTCTATTTCATCAATAGAAGGTTCATCATGAAACCAATTATATCTTTTTTCAAAAATAATATTCCTTACGTGTCACTCTAACTCTTCAAACCATTTTATTAAAGCTTTATTATCGAAAGCAAATTTTAAATCTGTATATGTTTTTTTTCCTGTTTTATGTATACCATTTTTTGTCAAGCATTTAGGAGTTTGGATTATCAAAATATTATTTGAATCATTATATATTGGAGCAAAAAAAGTTCCACCTTGTAAAGGTTTTGGATTTTTTAAATTTATAGATGAAAAATCTGTGTTGTTTATATCCCAAATATTATCCATTTAGGGTATTGATAGAAAAAAGACATTAAAATCGTACGCAAAAAAAATATAAAATATTTAATCTAATTAATAATGTCCGAATTAAAAGATAAATTCATATCCGAATGTTTAAATATATTAGATAGAAACGATGTTAAAGAACATTTTAAAGAATTAATGAAACCTATTATTGAATTATTACTAAAAGATCTATATCCATATATATTTTTATCTATTATTTTTGTTTTTATAAGTTTTTTATTAATTTTAGGAATATTTATTTTATTGTTGCGTAATAAATCTTTATTTAAATCGAATTAATTTATTTCTTTTTATAGTATATAATGGCTAGAAGAAGAAGTCGTAGAAAACAACGTGGTGGAAGAAGAAGAACTCGTCGTAATAAAAAAAGTAGAAGAAAAAGAGGTTCTGGTGTTATGGCTGCTTTAAAAACAGCTTTATTGCCTTTCCTACTTTATAAAGCACAAAAAATTCAACGAAGACGCACTCGTCGTAGAAAAAGAAGATAAATTTATATGATATTAAAAATAATATATTATCATATAAATAATGACATTTCAGGAAAATATTCAAAATTGGGTAGCTTTAGACAACAAAATTAAAAAGTTAAATTCAGAAACACGTGCTTTAAGAGAACAAAAAAATATAATTACATCAACCATTTTCGATTATGCTGAATCTAATAATTTACAAAATGCTATTATTGAAATAACAGATGGTAAATTAAAATTTCAACAATCCAAATCATCTTCCCCTTTAACATTTAAATTTGTAGAAAATTGCTTAAATGAATGTATAAAAAATGAAGAACAAGTCAAAATGATTATAAAATTTATTAAACAAAAAAGAGAATTTAAATATTCAAATGATATTCGTAGAAGTTATAAATAAACCATTTAGAAATACATATATATAATCAAATTAATGGACAAAACGTTAAATACAAATTATAAAGTAAACGATGATTATACATTGGATAATAGTCATCGTAGATTATTTAAAGCTTTGCAAGAAAACAGAAAAAATGAAAGAGAAAGATTATTTCAAAATTGGTTGTTTACAGAATTGGACGATGTTATTGTAGAAGACGTATTAAATATTTTTTCGGAAAATATTATCAAATCAATTAAAAAAAAAGGATTTAAGATTAAAATAAAACCATTTAGAGATGAAATGGCAACTTTGATATATTACAATTCATATACACAATGAAAAAACATTTGAATTATATACATAGTCGAGATGGTACGGAAATATTAACACCACAAGAATATCAAAAAAGAAAACGAGAATTGGTAGAAAAACATTTAACTGTTGAAAATTTAAAAGATATTCCTGAATTATATGATATATTGGTCAGCGAATATTATAAAAAATTTATAAATAAAATGCAAGATACAATTGAATATCAATATACTGTTTTTCGCAATAGGTATAAATTTTACGGTATTTTAGAGAAAGATGATTCTGGTTTATTGTATTACGACTTATTGAATATTATTTTTAACAATATGGTTATGGATTTAGATTTAGAAATAGTGTTTACAAATGAAAATTATGTAAATATGGTTTTCGATGAATTTCAACTTAAAAATGAATTATAATTTTTTAAATATATATAAAAGATGAGTATTTTAAATAATGAAGATTTTGTAATAAATTCAAATGGTGGAAATTATAGTTCATTGGATGTAAACCTTAATAATATACTTAAAAATAATAATCAACCTGCTATTGTAGGCGGAGGTAAAAATATTTTAAATAAAAATAAATATGGTATTCCATTTGGATTAGCTGTATTAAAAGATTTTGATAAAAAATTATCCGGTGGTGATTTTTTAAACGACGATATAGAAGAATCAGAAGGTGTCATTTCTGAAGATTTATATTCAAAATTGTTAGGAATATCGAGTGATGTGAAAAAGAAAAAAGCTGGAGCAAAACCAAAGAAAAAAACAAGAAACAATAGAAAACGAGATAAAAAAAATAGGAAAACTAGACGTAAATAAGTGTTAAATAAGTATTAATATAATAATATTTATTTAATAATATTTGTTTAAATTTAAACATCTGCTAGAGTAGTTTCTTCGAATGCTGGGGCAACTGTTGGTGTATGACCAGCTAATGCTGCACGGAAATCTTCAATGTCATCAATTGCTTTGTTGTGAGCAGTAGCAAGTGGCCCTTTAGGACCTGCTGTTACGGCATCAATAGTAGCTGTTTTTACTGCACCAAATCCATTGACTTTTAATGCATCTCTTACATAATCTTTCTCTTTAAATTCACCATCATTTTCTTTAACATCACCAGTAGCATTCCTTGGGGCATCGTGTGCATCTTTCATTTCTTTAATACGATCAACCAACGTGTTATAACGCGCAACAGCTTCTTTGAATTCTTTATCAGGGTCTACCTTGCCATCAGGTTTACAACATGCACCTAAACCCGGTAAAAAATTCAAATTGTATGGGCGATATAAACTACGTCCCGAACCCGGCATTTTTTTAAAACCGGAATCCCCACCGTTTCCTTTTGACATAGCTCGTTTTTTTCTTTTGTTATTTACTAATACCATTATATATATAATAAATAAAATATTTGTATCACGAATTATTATTACTAAATTATATTTACTAAAATATTACTAAATATAATTGAATATATCCGAATTAAACTTTGCTCCATTTTTTATAATTATATGGAGAAATCATCATTTCTGGCAATTTTTCTTTATAATACCTTACCAACTTATTAAAATCTCGTTCTTCGACAGTTAATGGATATGGCGTAGAACTTTCTAAAATATGTTGTTCTTCCGGAGTTATTTCTGGTCTTTTTCCAAAACAATTTACACCAAATCTTAATTTTTCATTTTTCATATATCCACCATTTATACCAGGGCGACCGCAATCGTGTTCGTGTCCTTTTATTTTTTGTAAACCATCATATGTTTTCTTTTGTGTGGGAAATAAAGCCATTTGGTCATCTGACCAACCATAACCACACCATTCAGCACCATTTTTATACGCATCTTCTACTTGTGAATAACTAGCTAATTTAGATTTATATGCCTTACAAACAGCACGTGCTTGTTCATAAGTATACGAATTATCTGATACATGAAATACTTGGTCTTGGTTTCCTTCTAAATCTACAGCGCTAGCTATTTTATCTAAACCTTTCTCAACATTTGTTTTATCACTTCCATCATTATTTCCATCATTACTTGTATCATCACTAGTATTATTTATTTTTAAATCTATTTCTGGAGTATCACTTATCAAATTATTTACAGCTGCTTTAACATCCATCTTGAAAAAATATTGCATACCATTTATTAATACCAAAAATACTATTAAACCCCACATTAATAATTCAATAAATGACATTGATTTATTTTCAAAGGTTTGGGTTGGAACAGAAACGTCTAAATAATCAAAAATTAAAAAATAACATATCAAAATAATAGTTAATATTACTAAAACAACAGGACTTTTGGCAGTTTCTGCATTAATATTATTATATATATGTGAAAATCCTTTACTAGGTGAAATATTTATATTATCCATCGTATATATATATTTCTTTTCATTTTTTTTTTCTATAGAAAAAACAATATGCTTTTGGTGTTTTTATTTGTGATTCATCCATTTTATTCGCTAAAGTATCATTAAAATGATACCAATCGCCGCAACTAGTTTTTACAAATGATGTGTAATGTCCACCTGCTGTACCACCCTCATGATTACAAACACCATACAAATCATATACATAAGTTTCCTTGTCATATCCTACTATAAATTCTGATAAATCAAAATTATTAATTGGAAAATCTATCAAACTTTGGTCTTTTCGATTTGAATTTGTAAATCTTTTTATAGTTATTACAAGAATATCCGGTAAACTCCAAAACAATATTCTTTTTTTTGCATCTTCTTTTTCCTTCGTTTTTTCATTATATATTTTGTCATCACCAGTTAATTCCTCCACAGAAGTATACAATTTAATACATTCATATAATGTCTTTTTTTTACTCATGGGAACACACAAGTTAAAAAAAGGTTCAGGGGTTATATTTTTATAGGTCCCACTTTCACTTACTATCTGTGAAACCGATATCCCATAGAAAATCTTTAACATTTCTGAATAATCGGTATTATACATTGTCTTCATCATTTCAAAACATTTGCGGGCTATTTCATCCGTTTTATTTTTTACAGTTCCATTTATATTCATTTCGACTTTTCTATGTATCGCATTATGAAAACAATCTATGCAAAATTGTAAAAATTCTGTCAGGTCATTTTGAGCAAAACCTGTAAATAATACTTGTTCTTTGATTAATGCTACTTTTTGAACTGCTTGAAGAAATCCTTTTGGTTCAATTACACAATTTTCACTCCACATTAAATTTCTTAATTTATCCCACTCCCATAATATTAAACCATCGGGTATATTGTTTAATCTTTCTTGCCAAAATGTAGATTTATTTAAAAAATCATTCAACTCATATGTATGCGATAAACATTGTAAGGTAGAATTCATAAAACAAGTATTGCCTAAATTACATAAACCCGTCAATCCTTTATTGTCATAACTAGAAAATGTATCTATTTCCATATCCATTTATCTAAATACATCTTTATATTTTTATATTCTTTTATTACTTAAATAAACAAATAAAATATTATATAATATATAATGTTAAATTTAGAAACTATATTAAATAATTGGTTTGAATTATTACAAGAGCAAAATAACATATTACGCGATATGAACACATCCTACTTTCATAATCTCTCCAATATTTATAGAAACAACATACAAAACAGAGAAATGACTTTTAGCTTAATAAATTCATTATTAGAAACACAGAGAAACAATAATTTAAATACTACTTTTAATAATACAAATACACAACCACCCACTTTTAATACCGATTCATTTTCATTCCCTAGACAAAATCCATTTCAATTCCCCAGACAAAATACATTTCAAACACCTATTACACCTAATTTCCAAACAAATAATTTTTTAAATAACAGAAATAATAGAAACAGGAGGAATAGAAATTTATTTGGTTCAAATCATAGAAATAATTTACATCAAAATAGAGTTTTATTTAGAGAACCTATACTTAATACAGTTCCTTCTATATGGTCTAATATAAGAATTGATAACAATAGACAAATATCTCGAAATAATAATAATTTAATACATTCACAAACAAATGAAAGGATACCTACACAATTACAAATTTATGACTCTGTTATTGATGCAAAGTGGAGAGAAATTAAAGAAACCACTAATCAACCTATATGCCCAATAACACAACAACAATTTTTTGATGATGATGATGTATTAAAAATTATACACTGTGGACATGCCTTTAAAAAAGAACCTCTACTTACATGGTTTCGGAGAAGTAGTTTATGTCCAGTGTGTAGATACAATATTTTAAGACGCAGGTTTACAGATACTCAAACCAATACTCAAACACAATCCACCAATACTAGTGATATTTCCAGAAATGTCATACAAAACAATAGAATTGCTTTAAATTCAATAAATGAGCTTACTACAGAAATAGTTAATAATTTAACCAATGACAC
>MDTG01339324.1_pt1 | contig 32292 bp, 29 predicted proteins | sample 811421 | NCBI WGS metagenome assembly MDTG01 (sample SAMN05326645, study PRJNA326480) | marine metagenome | isolation source: seawater | place: Pacific Ocean: South East | collected 2011
ATTTAGAAATATTAATAGTAATTATTAAAATACTTACTTATAGATTATTCAAAAAATTATCTTAATGGACTCTTCTCTATCTGAAAGTGAAAGTTCATCTAATGATGAATTTCTTTCTCATGAATCTATAAAATCCAGAACAACAGGACTTCCTGAAATTTATAGAGAATCTCAGGTTTTAGAATCTGATACACAGGGTTCTCAAGTGTTAGATATTCCAAGTTCTGATGATGAAGAAGTATTAGCAATTGTAAATAATGATGTTAGTGAAGATGTAGCAGACAGAGCTATAACTAAATCTGTTCCTAAAAAAGAGTTAAGTAATTCAAGTATTGAAAGTGTAGTTAGTAATCTATTAGCACAAAGCACCTCTAATCATGAATGTGTAATATGTTTAGGAGATGATAGTGAACAACCATTAATACAAAATAAATTATGTGATTGTAAATTTGTGTATCATTCTAAATGCTACTATGATTGGATTAAATCATCAAGAAAAAATACATGTATTTTATGTAAAACTCCTGTTATTAGATCAGATGTAATAATCACTAATTTTAGATTATTGGATATTTTAGCTAATAATATTCAGATTTCAAGAAGACAATTAAATGAAGGATATCTCGATATTATAGAAATTCCTGAAAATGAAAGAAATAGTTGTTATAATAAATGTGGAAATTTCCTGTATAATCATGTAAATTTGGATATTAAATATTTACTATATTGTGTAGGAGCTATTTTTGGAACACTTGTATGTATGATTATTATCTACTTAAAAAAGCACTCCTAATTATAATTACTTAAAGATAATTAGATATTACTAATTAAGTTTAAAATTAATTTAAATATAGTTTAAAATAAATAATTCGTTTAAATCTAAAAAAATAAAATATTTGTATATACTGTAATAATTCAAGTAGGTATTATTATCCAGATTTGCACACAGCACAAAAAAAAATAATTAAACATTTTTACAAATATGTATTCAATTACATATTATTAGATATATGGTAAAGCATATATAATTAAGTGATAACTAAATTATAATAGTTATATCACTATTGAATAGTATAATGCAAATCGAATTAATAAAAATATAAAAAAATTAAAAATAAACAAAGTCAGTAAAATACTGATTTGTTAATTATATAAAAATATGGCATAGTAAGATAATATAAGGTAAGGTTAGATTAGATATAATGAGTAGTAATAGTATAGTTTAGCGTAGTGCGGTTTATTGTAGAAGAAGAGCGTGGTAGAATTTAGTGTATTGTAGATTTTAAAATTAAAATTAATATTAATGATATTAAAAAATTATCGAATAAAAACCCAGCCGGTTTAGGCAAATAATAGTATTCAGAATAATTAATAATAAATTAATAAATGTTTAGAATATTCTATAAAAAGATAGAATAATTAATTAAAATAGGATTAATGTAAATTAATCTCTCGATGTTTAAATTTAGGATATTTTTATTTTTTTGTTAAATCCTAAATAGTTGCTTGTCCGTTAATTAGTATATTAGGCTTATTGCTTAAAATACATTTACTTTTTTAAGATTTTTATTTTTTTTTAAATAAAACTCTTTCTATATATAAATGGATACTGTTTATGTATTAATATTAATTCTCATTGTTATTGTAACATGCCAGATTCATCAGCCAAGTGTTGAAGAATTTGGTGTTTTAAAGCGTTCTGTAAAACAAGTAAAAATTACATTTAGATGTGGTGGTAAACTTATTAAAAATAGTTTAGGTATGGTGAAAGATTTTGTAACATTTAAGTGGATATAATTTATTTATAGATAATTTACTATAATTAAATTAATGAAAGGGCCTATGTATAATTTTTTAATGTGGTATATTGGTATTCTTATTTTTATAACTTTTGCAAGCATTAAGGAAGTCAGGCAAGAAGTAAGACATATAGGATATGTATTATTACTTGTTATCAGCAATATTATAAAATCTGTAAAAAAATACCTTACAGATTGCTTTTGTAAAAATAGGAAAATAACATATCAAATTGATGATAGTAATAACGATTTTGAACAATTTGAATTAAGTGATAATAATCATACCCAATATGTTAGTCTCTAACATAGGCTTTGAGTTATTTCTTCATTATTGTCTTGCGAGTTATATACATTAAGAACTCTGGCTGAAGGATCATTAACTTCTCCACTCCATTTAGGCATCCAAAAATATGGTATAATGCTACTTCTATTAGTTAAGTTGCTTTCAAAAATTTTTCTGTAATAATATGATTCTTTTGATAAAGGAGTATTGTGAGCAAACTTTTTGGCATTATTTAAAAATTCTTCGTCACTTATTAAAGTATCAATTTTATCTTGTATAATTTCATACCAAGCTTTGGTTTGAGAAGATACCCCATCTGACATACCTTCCTTAGTTCTCCATAATATATCATCTGGAAGTAAATTGTCATCATATGTCTTTCTAAGCAAATATTTTTCAATTTTGTAGTTTTTAGGAATTTTAAACTTTGGATGAATACCCAAATAATATTCTAAGAATGCTTTATCGAGAAATGGAACCCTCACTTCTAAACCAGCAGATGCAGTTGATTTATCACATCTAAGAACATCAAAATATGAAAGGTCTGTCATTAATCTTTCAATTTCACTATCAAAGTCATTTTCATTAGGTGCATTATGAAAGTAAAGATAGCTTCCTGAAGCTTCATCACTTCCTTCACCGCTAAATAATACTGTTATATCAGTATTTTCCTTTATATATTTTGATAGTAAATACATAGGTGTGCTTGCTCTTATAGTAGTAATATCATATGTTTCAATTTCTTTGATTACTTCAGGAATAGAATTAAACATTTCATCTATTGATAGTTTCAGTTGAAAATGGTCTGTGCCCACATAATTGGCAACCTTCTGAGCACAATCTAAATCAACTGAACCCTCTAAACCAACAGAAAACGTTTTAATACGTCTATTAAGTTTTTTTGCTACAAGTGCTGTAATTAGGCTTGAATCTAAACCCCCTGATAATAAACACCCGATAGGTCTATCAGATAACAATCTTTTTTCAATGGCAGAGTCTAATTTATCTCTAATTTTTTTTAGAATTGTTTTTTCGTTAATATCTGAATTTAATCTCCAATTTTGTTTATTTAGCATCAGTTTGTAATAGTCATTAAATACTATATCTGATATATTTTTAGGAAGTTTGTTAAAATCTATAGAAATAAAGGACCCTGGCTTAAATTGAATTATTGATTCAGATAAATTATCTAAATTTTTACATTCGCTTGCAAGAACAAGAGAATCTTTAGATGTTCCAATATAAAATGAACGAACTCCTATTGGGTCTCTTGCTGCATGAATAATATTCTTATTTTTATCGATTAAAACAAATGCAAAAACTCCATCAAGTTTTTGAATAGTTTCTTCTATGCCATATTTTTTATACATATGAACAATTATTTCACAATCACTTGTCGATTTAGTATTAAAATTGTTGGCATCTGCAAGTTCTTTCCAATTATAGATTTCACCATTACAAATTAATGTTATATTGAAATCGTCAGGGTGAACGATGGGTTGATTACCCTGCTCACTCATGTCATTAATTTTTAATCTATGAAACATAAGAAATTTATTGTTATCCACCATTTTTGTAACAGTGTTATCGGGTCCACGTTTTTTACACTTCATGCCTTCAATGTTTATCTTTTGTAATAAATCTTCCTTAATTATATTACAAGATATATAAGCAAAAATTCCACACATACGTATAGTTATTATATAATGATTATATTTAAGTCAAAATTATATTTAATACAATTGATTCTATAAATATATAAATATACTATAAATGTATTATTTTTTAGTAATAACACCATTTATTTTAGTTATTGTAAGTCTTATAGTTTACTTAGTATATTCTTATGATAAAATATATAATTTTTTACCTCCTAATGTTGAAAGATTTTCAAAAAGAAATTCATCATTATTATCATCAGGGCATTATAAAAATTACCTTGCCTCAGTAGATCCAAATATTTATAAGGTAAAATGTCCTACTTACAAAAATAACTTTGTTTTAGATTACTCGAGAAATATAAAAAATTTGCCTAATAAATATAACTCTCTGGTATCCACTTATATTAAACATGCCAATAAGGTTACTCATGATTTACCTATATTTAGAAAGGAACCATGGAATATTTATCTATCAATAAATAATCTCGAAATGAATATGCCTTATACCATTGATAACTATATTATTGTTTCTTTAAAAGATATAAAAGATTTATATCCATCATTTAAAAAAGGCCATATTGATAACCATTTTGTAAATACTCTTGTTCATGAAAAAATACATGTAATACAAAGAAATAGACAAAGAATATTTGATAAATTTTATAAACAGTATTATAGTAATTTTATAGATTCTCAATATAATAAAGAGATACCTAAAAAATTAAGAGAAACAAACATGAATAATCCCGATAGTAATAATACTCATTGGATTTATAAATATAATCAAAAGAAATATCTACCTTTACTAACTCATACAAATGGGTCAGTTACTGAAATAGGATATAATATTAAAAATGTTAATGATATAATTTATCTGAATAGTATTAAGAAAAAATTTGGATTTGACAATCATATTTCTTTTTATCATCCTAATGAGATATTCGCCTGTGAGGTTGCTCATCAAATCATGACTAATAAATTAGAAAACAAGTATAAAAATTTATTGAAAAGACTTTAACATATGCATTTAAAGAGTATTCAGTAGTAATTAGTTACAAGGGTAAATGGTATTAAGTAATCTTGCACAAAAAATAATATGTATTACCTGCCTTTTCATCTCAACAGTGTTATTTTTCACTGGTATTTTTTTACTACCTGATGCTGCAGAATCAACGCCCGAGCAGGCAGATAAAAAATTATCAATAATATTACTAATATCATTTACGGGTTTTTTATTTTGGTGTATCTCGTTTATTATGTATAAAGAGTTAGTTAACCAAAATGTGTGATTAAAATTAATTTCGTAAATTTAAATTATCTTTATTTAAAAAATATAAATAATATATACTGTATATGGCAAGTGACGATAGTAATAATCAAACATATATTAGTTTTAACCAAACTGAAAAATACGCATGTTTTGGAACTGATATAGGATTTTATATATATTCTTTAAACCCTTTTAGAAAGATTTTATCTAGGAAAATAGACTCAGGAGTTTCAATAGTTAAGATGTTGTATGAATCTAACATAATTATATTTGTAGGAAAAGAAGATAAAGGACTATATCCTAATAACAAATTAATTATTTGGGACGATAGTAAAAAAACAGTTTTAGGTGAAATAGCATATAACAAAACTATACTTAATCTTAATGTTACTAAAGATTATATAGTTGTTCTTGTAGACAAAAAAATTTACATTTATAAATTTGATACACTCAATCTAATTAAAACAATAGAGGTTTCTTCTCATCCTAATAAACTAATATGTATGGGACAGGAGAATTCAGAGTATTTAATTTATCCAGGTGAAGAAATAGGTAGTGTTGCAATAACAAAACTAGGCGAAGATTATCTAGAAACAATTCAAGCGCATGCATCAAAAATAGAAAATTTATTTGTAAGCAATGATGGTAAATATATAGTAACAGCTTCAGAAACAGGAACAATGATTAGAATATTTGATATTAAAACACGAGAGAAAGTGATTGAATTTAGAAGAGGTGTTGATCCTACAAAAATTAATGATCTCAAATTATCTAACAACAATTCAATTCTTTTAGTGTCTTCTATTAAGGGAACAATACATTTGTATAATACAGGTATAGATCCTGAATTGGAAGCTAATAATACTTCATATGATAATTATGGTATGCCTTTAATAAGATGGGCTTTACCTCAATACTTTAGTGATAATTTTAGTTTTGCACAATTTAATCTTACAGAAATATCTACGATTTCATCTTTTGATAGAAATAATCCTAAAATTTATTCATTTGGACGTGATGGTCAATTTTATGAATTAAATTATTCTGATCTTGAAAATCCTAAAATAGACAAAACTATTAAATATATTTCAGATGAAAATGATCCTTTTTCTCAAAGATCTACTACAATTAAATAAATATGATATTATAAATATTATATTTATACATTATCTAAATACATCAGAAAATTCTTAATATTTTTTTTAAATAATAACACAAGTCCTTTAAGACATACTAAAGATAACATAAATATGATTGCACCTGTTTGAACTACATATTTAGTTTTTTCATTTATTTTATCTTTGTAATAAAATTTCATAAATAAATTAGTTATTCCAGTTCCTAAATGGTCCTTTTCTATTATGGTTAGAGGACAGTCTTGTATATATAGGTTTAAAGAAAGAATAACCAGTAAATTAAATGTAATAACGGAAAGTGTAAACCAATCATTACTGAATATGCCCAATATAAATGATATCATAACTATTAAATAATGAACAATTGATACAGTAAAACCTTTTAACTTCGTTAAAAGATCTTTATTTTTTTTAGTTGGTTTCATTGGTATAAAATACTTTTATAAAATAAAATAGATAAATATCTTTATAATCTGTATTTAAAGCATTATTGTACAATATTATTATGTCTGATTCAAAGAATATTAATCTTTTAGTTATTTCAGTAGAAAAACTTAATACTATATATAATAAATATTCTATACCTAAAAATGTAGAAGACATTGAAGAAACTTATATTGAAGCTCTTGAATCAAAGTGGATTCGTCCTAAACAAATGTTTTTTTTCATAAATAATGGAGAAATATTATCATCTGATACTAAAATAAAATCAATTAATACAGATATTATATTACTTACTTGTAATAATGTTAATGATTTTAAAATAGCTTCTTCAGTTACTAATAATAGTGTACTTATCAATGATATTTCAGATTTGATAGGAAGAACAATGCCATCTAATTCAACATCTTCGGTTCTACCTTATATTAACTCAGTTCCTCTTAATGTTAATAGTAATATACCTCAGCCTATTGTTCCATTTAACAGTTTAGATACATTATCATCCGTTTTAGAAAATGGTAGTTCTATTCAGTCAATTTTTAATGCGACATCTGATACTAATCCTAATTCAGGAAGTCAATTGATGCAAGAATTTAGAACTACAATGAGAAATATGCTTAATTCAGTAAATGTTGTTATAGATAATGATAACGAGACCTCTAATCAACCATTACTTACAAATTCAGTTAACAATGAAGATATTAATAATTCAACAACTCAATCTACAATAGTAAATACATCGGCATCTTCTACGGAAATTCAAAATAATAATGTTACAACTACTGATATTTCTGATTCATCAGTTACAAGTAATAATGATGCACCAACCGAACAATCTGAAGATGAGGAACAAGCTGAAGATAACGACCAAAATGATACAGATACTCAGGATAATAGTAGTAATCAAACTAACAATGAAGATGCAATAGATAATATTAATGAACAAGGCACTAACGCTGAATTAATTAACAATACTGTAACACAATTATTAAGCATGTATAATACATCGGTGAATAATAGTTATAATAGTTTGCTAAGTAGATATAGTGAACAGATTGAACAGATGAGGAATATGGGATTTACAGATGAAAGTAAAATTTTGATATCGCTGCACATAAGTGAAGGAAATTTTGAAAGTGCTGTTAATTATTATTTGTCTTTACCGGATGACTGATCGTATTCATAATATTTTTGTTTTTTAGTGCCGAAGTTATAATATCTGCTACATTAGTATCAAAAACTACTTTATCAAATAGCAATCTATTTACATTTTTCTCTATAAATCCCAAAATATCATTGAATGCTGTATGTTTATTTATTATAATTATTTTGTTAATATTTTCCATTATTTTATCTTCTAATTTGTTAATAATATAACAAATTTCTTCTAAAGTTTTATTTTCGTTATTAATTAATGATATATCTGCAAGAAATATTAATTTGTCTTTATTATCTTTGTATTCTTGTTTAATTATATCGAGTTCTTCATTTATATAGTGTAAAAATGTGGGTCTATCATAATCATTAAAATCTAAGTCGAGCATTATGCATAATTTTTCATTAATCATAAAATCTTGTAGAACTTTAACGTATCTATCATTCATACTTTAATAAATATAAAAAAAATATAAATTTATCTAACTCTAATAAATAAAAATTTTTATTAGAATTATTCATAACGACGAGCAGATATAACAGCTGGAGCGTGTCTTACCAATTTATCTTTTTCAGGGTTATAATTATATAATTCACTTAAATTCCCATCATCTAACCAAAATATACATAATGCGATGATTATCATTATTATTGCTGTGTAACTATTTCTTTCAGGTAGACATAATTTTATAAGTAGCCCAACTCCTTCAAACCAAAGTGAAACTGCAATGGCTACTATTATAATATAAATATTAGGGTTGTTGGCTTTAATTTGTTTAAGCATATATTATATATATAAAATTAGAAAAAATAATTATAAAAAAAATTAAAGTATACTTAAACATTATTACTATATTTTCTTTCGATAGTTAGTAATCTTTCTGATATTATATTTTTTAGAAATAGTAACTCTACTTTATCTACGTCAATATTTTTTAAGCTAACGTCATTCAACTTAGTGCATAAGTCTTTTATTTTTAATTTACCCTGAACATTACTATTATTTAAAATTTGAGTGACAATATAACCACACTCTGATTTTTCAAGTTCTAGTCCTAATTTTCCTTTGGGTAATTTAACTAATATTTCTTCATTAAAATAAGAATCGTAATTTAATTTATTATAATCAGAGCTTAATAAAGACATGTTATAATTTAAACTAATATTATAATTTGTTTAAATTATTATTCAGTAGAACCTAAAATAGATTGACTTGTATTAGATACAAGCATACATTTGTCAAGAGTATTTTTATTTGAATTAAATGGTTTAGAACGTTTCAGTCTTAGAGATGAATCTTCTTTGATGTTATCTTTTTCAATTACAATATATTTTTTATCGTTATTAGATGAATAACCATTATCAATTCCAGTTAGTTCTTGAATAGGAATTATAGATACCAAAGGAGGAATTATCATTTTATAGGTATTGGAATAATTTGTATTATTAATTCTGAATTCTTTAATAGACAAGTGTCCTCCAAATATTTTTAATGTTTGTTTAGGAGGAGCTAACTTAATCTTAATATTTTTATCATTATATATTTTTTTATACAATAAATTTAATAATGAATATCTTTCCCATATATCACATCCTGAATTAATGTCATCAAAGTTATATGATGCAGCACATTCTGGGGAACAAAATACACCAAAAACTTTAAATGTATCATTTTTGTAATCACAAGGTAAGCAACAAGGAGGTCCTGAAAAAGGATGGCAGCACCACCAGCAATATATAGATGTGCTTGAAGGCCATTTATTATTTTTATTTGCTTCATCAAATTGAATTATACATTTTTCAACTGTAGTTTTTGTTGATTTTGATACATAATTATCTTTTTCAAGGTCTCTTTGTTTTTTTATATGATCCATAATTTGATAAACATCTTCTTTTTTATCACTATCTTTATTTTCTAGATGAGAAAACCAATCATCATTATGAATGACTTTATATTCTTCATCTAATTTATTTTTATTATCAACCGATTTTATACTTTGATTATCATCAAGATCATCAAGGACATCGAATATTTCTTGTTGTTTTTCGTCAAAAGGATATTGACAGAATTCGGAAATAGGTTTAGTTCCTTCTCCAGTTAATTGAGAATTATTAGGATTATTAGTTTGACTTATAAATTGATAATTATCAATTTTAGAACCTGTCACATTATCTTCGTAAGGACTCGGTTCTGATATATTAGGATTATAGGTTAATAAATCCATATCCATATTATTTTTAATATTTTTTGATTGTATAGGTAAGTGAATAATAATATTTTCACTTTCCTGTTCATTAATATTATTATTTACTACTCCAATGGGAGTTTCTTTAGGTTTTCTACCTCTTTTTTTTGGAATTTTAGGTTCAGTATCCGTCTTTATCTTAGGTTTTCGTCCTCTTTTACCAGGAATTTTTGGAACTAAATCTGCCTCTGTTTTAATCTTGGGTTTTCTTCCTCTTTTTTTAGGAATTTTAGGCTCAGCATTAAGTTCTTCCTCAGTTTTAATTTTGGGTTTTCTGCCTCTCTTTTTTTTAATTGGTTGACTTATGGTGTCAGACATATATCTATCTATTATGGTTTTACTCTTTAATATCTCTCTTCTTTAAATAGAATTAAATTAATATATAATTATATATTAGAATGTCTGATATACCACCTATAGGCATATCACAAGATATATTTTGGAATCTTGTTGATATAACTAAAAATAATTTTTCAACAATAGGAAGCTATAAGAATATATTGCAAAACATAATAATAAGTCCTTTTCCGTGTAACTCATCACGTGAAATAACTGATATTATATGCGGATATAATGAACATATGACAGGATTTGCTCAAATAAGACATCTTGCAGATAAATCAAGAAATCTCATAAAAAGAATTAATGATAAGATAGATGTTCTTAAGAACATGATAATGTTAAAAAGTAACATGAAAAAGATTGATGAAATAAATAAAAAACATAAAGACAGTTTTATATGTAGCACTTCAAAGTTTGTGACACATGGATTATGTAAGGTAAATGAAATTAATAATCGAATTTATAATAAAGGAATATGGGTAGGACTCATAGGTTCTAATATCATTCCTGATAAGGTTCAAGCCGCTTTAGATTCTACTAATAGTATAATTGAAGGGGGATTAGAAAATTATGAAGTAGATAGTCAGCTTGAAAATATCGATGAAAATTTGGAAGATATATCCGAAGTAAATGATACAATGGAAGATGCTTTGGAAGGTGATGATTCTAATGATGTAGATAAAAAAGACAAGGATAAAAAAGACAAAGACAAAAAAGACAAAGATAAAAAAAATAAAGACAAATCAAAATCAAAGAAAGTAGTAAAAAGAAAACCTATAAAAACACGAAAACCTAAAAGTAAGACATCTCGTAAGTCATCCAGCAAAAGTTCAAGAAGAAGTTCCAGAGGGCGTTCAAGAAGAGGCAGAGGTCAACGAGGTGGAGCATCGTTGTTTGAAAATATAGTTGACCCTGTAACAAATTCGGTCATAGCTGTTAGAAGTCAAAAAGGTAAACAAATATTAAATAACTATGTAAATAACATTAAATTATAAGTATATACTTAAAAAGCTTATGCATATAATTAGTAATTATGAGCACAAATTCATTATTTTATGAAAGATATTTATATCTTAAGCATTATTTTGCGAATGAAGGTTATTTAATTTTTTTATCTCTGATACTTATTGTGGTAACTCCTCTTGACTATATACTATATATTAGATGGCTTGATGGTATGATTAATTATAAATGGTTTGCATCTTCTTTTATATTTCCTATTTTTGGTATTATATTTTTCTACGCAGGTGTTTTATTTAAAAAATTAACTAACCGTCCTATTCAAAAATGTAATCAAAAACCCTTAGCTTTAATAGGAACAATGGATGGCACAAGATCTCTTCTCCAATCTTTTTCAGCACCTTATCTTTCAATAATAGTTATGACTATACTAGATAAATTATCACTACCATTGCTAATGGGATTTTCTTATTTTATGTTAAAAAGAAGATATTATAAGTGTCATTATTTAGGTGTTTTCCTAACTGTATATGCTGTCATGGTATCATATATTCCATCATTTAGTGATGGTAAATTCAATGAAGGTTGGGCTACTTTTATTTTTTTAATTAGTATATTACCGGGAGTGTTATCTTTTGTTTTTAAAGAACAAATGTTGGACGACCAAAATGTAGATATTTGGTGGATGAATTTTTGGATATCAATATGGCAATTTGGATTGGGATTATTACTTTTTCCTATAATGTTAATACCATTAGCCAGTTCTGATATAACAATAAATGTTGATGATGTAGGTTCCTATTTTAAAGATGCATTTAAGTGTCAATTTTCAGGAATTAATAGTAGACCTGATGATAATTGTAGCAACAATTTAAGTTTTTTGATAATATATAATGTGGTATCGACATTTATAAACATCTTAATGTTTCTTATGATTAAAGAGGGAAGTTCTACATATTATATGATAATTAACACAGTTAAATTACCTATTCAAGCGTGGTTAGGTTCTTTTAAAAGTATAGCAGGGACTAATTATGCACCTATTAATATTAATAATTTATTTTCTTTTGTTCTTTTAGCAGTTTCTACAATAGTATATAATAATAAAAAAGAAATACCCTATGAAAGAATAGTATCATGTGATTCTGAGGTTGAACTGCGCACCAGTTCTGACAAAGAAGAATCTGAAGTAGATTATAAATATTTACATAACTAATATAAATTCAATAGTTTATATTAGTTAGTTTCTTATATAATGATAAATAGTTGCATTAGTCTGAACTATATTATTATCAAAGGTCATCATTCTTTCATAATTTCCTATATTTTTTAAATTTGGATTAGATAAATCATCAAAATGATAAAAATTATCACCACATCTATAAATAGACATGTAATGGTTATTCTTCCAATATACAGCTCCACTAAGACTATAGGTTGAGGATTCGACTTGTATTTCTTTTATATTGTCTACCATTAAGTTTACAAAAACAGTTTTTCCTGTTTTTATATCAATAGTTTGCCTCTTAACAAAAATAAAAATATCTTCTGTTTTATTATCTAGTTCAGGATGTTCTATTTTCAACATCTGTCTAAAACCTCTATCACCTAATTCTTCAATAGGTAAATGAATTTCAGGTGTATCTTTCTTGAAATAATACTGATTATTTACATCTAATGCATATTGTTTATCTTTCATGTGATAGGATTTAATTCCACTATCTGTTACACCAGCAGTATTAACAACTGTTTTTATATCTAAAAGTCTTGACATAGGAACTTTGATTGTTCTTCTGGATTTTATTAATATCTTTTTATTTCTGAATCCAAAATTTTTTTGTAAAATGGGGTCTCTATAAATTCTACTTGATGTTACACTTGTAGATTCATCAATAATTAAATTTGTTAAATCTGCACTAGAAATAAATTTATTAATTAAATCATCAAATTGCAGATATAAAATTTGTGCATCTGAAAAATCTTGATTTCTTACTTCAATTTTATCATTAAAATTAGGAGTTCGATCTGCATTGTAAAAAGAACTTATGTTTGAAGAACCATTTAATCTTATTAATTTATTAATTCTTCCTAAAAATGGATTTTCCTCAGCATAATGATAAGATGTTATCACATTTGTTTTAGATTGATTTGCATTTCCTTTAACTTCATTAGGTAATTTAACTTGCAACATTCTAAGTAAATCTAATAAAAATTCTTCTGCGTCTTGTGTATCTCCTGTATTCCAACTTTTTGTTAAAGAACCACCACATTCACTAAATAATTTTCTTAAATTTTCGATATTATCAGTAGTTCCATCTGTAAAATTATTATATATATTTCGAAATTCCTGTATAATATTAGCTAATCTTTGTTTTGTTTCTTCTTCAGAAATTTTACTTGATGTTCCATCTGCTTGTTGGGAAAAGCATCTTTTATCGTTAAGTGCATTATCATAAATATTTGTATTAATCAGATGATTAGAAAGTTGACTATTAGGATATAGATGCATTCTTATAAAAAGTAAAAATATTACACTATCTGCATAACAACTATTTCTATTCCATGTAAGTTTACCATATTTTAGACAAGAATTTGTTGAATATTCTTCAGGGGATTCCAAATCTAATTCTTCATCTCCCATATCATCCAAATTATAAATCATTTTCTCTTCAGAATCTGTTACCTCTACAGAGTCTTTTTCTTCTTTATCATCAGTGTAAAATATATCAGAAGTTGTTATTACTTTACCTGTAAAATATGAAATAGGTAAAACTACACATTCGTTATCTATATTTAATGCAGGTTTAAATAACTTGTAAATTTTTGTTTTACTAAATCCATAATTTTCAAGAGAACTAAGATTATCACTGATTGCTGAATCAGGAATATCTACAAGCTCACATGTTTCTACTTTTCTTGAATTATATTTCTTTTTTAATTCTCTAAAAATTTGATTTCTCGTAAAAAGGTCAGTAAAATTACTTTCTTTGGGCTTTAATCTACCTTCATGATACAATTTGGGACATTGTGTTTTGTTGAATATAGGTATTTTTAAAATTTCACATAAATAATGTAATTGAAAATCAAACCATTGATTATCCAGAATATCACTATCATCATTAAAAAGAATTCGGTCATCACATAATTTTGTAACATTATTTATTTTTAGTAATTGATAATCCATTTACTATAAATAAAGGTTTTTATATTACGAAATAATTACATACCTAATTGAATTAATTTAAATTCTCTATTATTTTTTCTTATTTTATCTTTACTTTTTTTTTTGCTTGTTCTTGAAAGGTCTCCTAGTTGTTTAAGAGGTTTAGTATTTACTATATTTGAATTGTTTATTTTTTTAATTAAAGAAATTTCTTGGAGACTAATATCTTTGTTTTTCCTGGCTTTACGCCTTAATTTTTTATTAGTCATGAATATATTAATATATAAATAGGTTTTAGATAATTGTTAATATCTTTTTAATTAAGAAAAATTAGACAAGACCTTTAATAAATATTTATTAAAATTTGATATTTTATTAAATTTCAAAAAACAATTAAGAAAATGAAAGGCTATTTATATATTCTTCAACGAAACCCTCCTACATATATTGAGTGGGGAGGAAAATTGTGTGAGGTATTTAAATTAGGTAAAACCATTCATATTGATAAAAGAACTATGCAAAATAATAAAGGATATAGAACTGGACAAGACCCTGCAAAATGGGAATTATTTATGTATGTGATGGTTCGCGAAAATTATACTCATGCAGAAAATAAACTAAAAAAATTACTTGCAATATATAAATATGGTCTACCAGACAGTTCAGCTCAAGAAATGTTAGCAATCCCAAGGGAAAAAAATAAATGGGAAACTTTAGGAATTACTCTATGGATAGTAATGGGAAAGCCGGATTACTCAGAATTCAAGCGTGCGGCATACTTTCCAAGAGAAAGTCATTTATGGCAAGGAATAGGTAATTCTTATCTGGGAAGAAATATTTATTTATATAGTCCTCAAAATAATGGTTTAATGAAATTAATTACAGGAACAGTTAATTTATTTAAAGATGATAAATTTATCTGCACTGATGAAGAAGGAGATTCTTGTGAATATACGTTGTCAGAGGTTGAAGAGATGTTAGATAAACCTATTTTAGATTGGAACAAGCTTAATATTATTCAAATTAATAATGAATATAATATCAGAGAGCTTGCTTACATGTGGAAACTTATAGGACCTCATTCACTAACAAGATGGTTTAAATTATTTAAAGGTATAGATTATTTAGATAAAATAGGCAGAGATGTAAATGGTTCTTGGACAGAATTCAAAAAAGGAACATGGCTTCCGTGTCCAAGAGATAAAAACGATAAATTAAATGATTATTATGTTGAAAATTGTCATCGAGAAAGTAAAAAAAATAATAAATTAATTAAATAAATTATAATTCTTTTAATAGTTCTTTCTTGATACAGCCATGTAGGATTCTGTAGCACCTACTAATACTTGACCTTCTTTTTTTACAATTCTTTTTGTAAAAATAGCAGGAGTACCATCTTTATCAACCATATCCATAGCAGTTAATTTAACTACTTCATCACAAAGAGGAATACATTGAAGAATTTGACCGAAAGGTCTTCTATCAGAATCTCCGTCGAGTCCGGATATAATGATAGTTTTACCATATTGTTCCATAGCCAACACGAATTCATGCAGGTCTCCAAAAAATTGTGCTTCATCAATTCCAATAACGTCTGCTTTAAAAACATCAGTTTTTTGATTAGGTGTTATAAATATATCCATAAGATTCGTAATTTTTAATGCATTTTCTGTTTCATTTCTGTGTGTTTTTACACTATCACCTGTTCTAATATCGTTTGTGTGATTAATCAGCAGTATATTTTTCCCAATGGCTTGATACCTATTAGTTCTTCTCAATAATTCTGTTGATTTACCCGAATACATGCAACCAAGAATAATTTCTATTCGTGTATTTTCAGGAACATATGGAAGAATAGGAGAGTTCATATTTTAACATTAATACAAATTATATTTTTAAATCAATTTTTTTTCGGTATTAATTAATAGTATTACATGAAATATTACATTTTAAAGTATAACATGATTTACTATATTTGTAATTGTTCCGATAAGATTATCATACCTACCAATGATTTTATGGCTTTTAAAGAATATAAACATAAAAATTTTGTATATAATAAAAGATGGCTTGCTAAAAGTCAACAGATAGAGTGTGGTAATAAAAATAAAAAACCCAGTTCTTTACCTATTATAGTTCGCCCTATTATTAATCTTCATGGAATGGGAAAAGATGCTTATTTTACTAATGATTATAGTAATATAAAAGATACATTTTTTTGGTCGAAAATTCTCCAGGGAAAACATATAAGTGTAGATATTTTTTATAACAAGCATGGAATTATGCAAACAATAGCATTTAGAGGTTATCCAGGAAAATTATTTACTTTTAGATGTTGGGAATATCTCCCAAATTTTAAACTTTCTCAAAATATAACAAATTGGATTAATACGTATATGAAAGGATTTAAGGGTGTTTTTAATATTGAAATAATTGGAAATAATATTATAGAGTGTCATTTAAGGATGGGTGATCTGAATCATTTTCAGAGTGAACAATTAACCCAGAACGTAATAAAATGTTATAAAAATGAGAAAATTGAGAAAATTAAATTAAAACAAATTTATTTAATACCTATTTTTGTTAAGAAAAATAGTTACAAAAAATTAAAAAAAGAAGATATTTGGTATTGCGCAAGAATTACTAATACAATTGATATAGTAGATAATTTTTTTATAGATCCTCCTCCCGATAAAATTGCAAATCCTATAGGAGGTGATAGAATATGTATACTAACTGTTACTGACTATAAAAAAGGATTTATCTTAAAGAATACTATATTGAAATATTTTAAACAAGAACTGGTGCAGCATTTTTAGCAATAGAAGATTTATCGCCTTTATCAGTGTAAAAATCTTCTTTTGACTTATCGCTTTTATCGGAATAAAATGGTTCTTCTGATTTATCCGCTTTATCGGAACTATGTCCGAAGAATGTTTCTTTATTGCTTTTACCACATGTATTATTCTCAGGGTCATATCCTTCACAACATCCTTCTGGAAATGCAAGAGGATAAAATCCAGTCCAATTAGGATTACCTGGCTGATCTTTTAGATATTTACACAATTTGTTATAATAAATTTCTACATTTTGAGGATTTGCAGTAGAGGTTATGGTTTTACCGTAAAGTTTATCTTTTTGAACTTTATCAAGAGAAATTCTTGAATTTCCTATAGATACAGCAAGATATAATGTAGCTATATTAGCTGCCTCGGAACCACATCTGGCTCTAAGTAATTTTTTTAGCGGATCGTATGCTACACTTCCACTGAGACTTGTAACTTCAGGAACTTTTTCATCAGGAATTTCATATTTAACTGATGTATATAAAAAATCGCGATGAGGTTTAGGAACACAATGAGGGACACTTTCATCTAATAATTCAATTAATTCAAAACAAGTATCTTTAAGTTTATCTCTTCTCCATATAGCTATTCCTCCTTTGCTCAAATCTTGGTTTGAGGGAGTTCCATATTTTTTTGAGAGAATATTGTATTGTTCAACAGCATCAAGATGTTTCCACTGGATAGTTTTCTTTTTTACTAATCTGGTTGAATATAGTATTCCTATAACTAAAAATAATACTATAGCTATATTAAAATAATTACTTTTCATTTGTATATTATAATAAGAGGAAAATTATTAATATCAATAAATTATATAATGAAAATAACGGCTTTATCATACAATATTAGTTGGGCTAATCAAAAAAATATTGCTGCTGGATCAGAAAAAGATTTTGTTGAAATGTGCCAGAAAAAAGGAATAAAATGTTTTGATAATAGTTTAAAAATAATTAGAAATATTGATAATTTACATTTAGTAGGATTGCAAGAAGTTAATACTGATAATCTCGAGAAAAAAATTATTAAAAGTTCTAAATATTTAAAATCATATGAACGTGGAACAGTAGGATTATCATCAGTTAGCTTAATATGGAATAGTAAGATATTTGGAAAATTAAAAAATAAAAGAGTAATTAATTTAAAAAGAGGAGACCAAAGGCCTTGTCTAATTGTTGAAACTGAAAAAGGATATCAACTAATTTCTGCACATTTTCCTTGGATTGATTATAAAAGACAGCTCAATACAGTATATCATTTAATAAGGCTTAATTGTTTTTCTAAATCAATGCCTACAATCGTTCTGGCAGATACCAATGATGAGTATACGTTAATTAGCAAAGAAAGTCCATTTAAAATAGGAAGCTATAAACTATCACAGGGGCTAACTAAAAGTAGATTAAAAAAAGAACTTATTTCTTGTTGTTGGCATGAAAAAGGACATAAGCTTAATTCATTTGTTGCTACAGGAGACTATATATTAGCTCCAGCTTCAATGATGGTTAAAAACTATATACCTGATTCTTATAAGGACATATTTGCATCTGACCATCTCCCTGTTTTAGCTGATTTAGATATAAAAAATAGAATTAATTAGATTTATTTAGTATTGATGTATTCTTTTTTTGATAATGTAGTATTATTAATATAAAACCTATTTTAATAATATTATTTATAATGAATAAATTGGTGAGACAGAAGACAGGTATTAACATAAAAAAACATGATTGGATTACAAAAGATAGATTAGTCTGTCCAGGATACAAAGAGAAATTTCAATATTATTGGACTGGATTAACAAATAACAAACTTCATAAATTTAGATATCTAACTTTAAAAGCAAAATTAGGTATTTTAAAGACTCAAATTATAGCTATGGTAGGTGACTTATATGCGCTTATACAAGAACAACAACATTCTGAAACAGGACATAATAATGAGAATGAAGTAGACGAATTGCGAGTTAATATTAGCAACAACCAGGAAATCAATTGTGATTCATCAATGCCAAAGTGTGAATGTAATAGTAATGATAGTAATAATAGTGACAATAGTGATGATATTATTGTTAATTTTAAAATTCTAGATTCCCTTTTATTAGAATATCATGATTTAATATGGAATACTCGAGCTCCTATGGATACTTTTTTAGATACTTATATGGAGAAACGGAATAGAGCATGTTATATTAAGCCACACACAGAGTATACTCTGGAATCTCCAAATGATAACAAATTAAAGCTAAGAATGGATGATTTTAATTGTATGATTACCGAATTTGAAGTAATGACGGATTTTATTAAAATGAGTATAGATACCAATGATGATATGCCATTCAAAGTATTTCTATTATTTTTAAATATGCTAACCGTATTAGGCGAATTTGTATGGAATAGATATTATAAATAACAACTATTTAATTAGGAAATAAAAATAACATGAATTTAATTTATTTTAATTAACAATGCATAGAAGAAATCATCTCATCCAAAGACCTTTCCGAACTAGAAGATGACATACTACTAACATTACTCTTAATAAGTTGACTTACTCTATCAATAACTGTTTTTTTGAAATTTTCACTATCATTGAAATCAGCATTAACATCGATAGTTATTACATTTTCAATATCATCATTAAGCAACCATTCATCATGTTTTTCAGAAACAGCTTGCAAATATTCAAGTTGAACATTATTTTCTTCATCTCTTGTTCTTTTTAGCATTCTTTGATATGATACTTCTGGTTCTGCTCGGAGATATACGAACTTATCTGGTTTTACTGATTCAAAATGTTGCGTAAGCCAGATAAACCATTCATTATAAAGTTGCCATTCCATTTCAGAAATTTTTCCTGAATTATAGAGAAGTTTGGCGAATACATTACAATCAGTAAGAACAGATCTTTCGATAATAATTACATTTTCATCTGTGTTTTGTTTGAGAATATCTTTGGACCTTGTAATAAATGCATGCATTTGAAATGAATAAGACCATCGTTCTTGGTTTTCATAAAATTTACCAAGGATGTTTTTACCATCTTTATCTTTAAGATTGAGCCATTGATTAAGAGGTTCTTCTACAAAAATAACATTATTCTTCTTTCCGAATTTCTTTTTAAGAATATTAATAAGTGTAGTTTTACCAGTTCCGATGTTACCTTCGATAGAGATCAACATTTCAAGTGTGAAATAATTTGAAAAAATAAAATGTAATCAAATTTTAAAATAATTGTTTAAAATGCTTCAATTTGATTTTGAAATCGACATTCAATAATAATAGGATTATCTATTTTAAATTTACCAGTTCCTTTTAAGCCTATTATGTTAGATGCAACACTTCCTATACATTTTTTTGGAAAATGAACCTCAATATACTTGCCTTCTCCTATTCCAAGAAAAGCATTACACTGAAAGTTACGATAAATCCTTAAATTTGCAAGAATTCCTCTGAATATGAATGTATCATCTTTTTTAAATCCATAACAATCGGGGAAAAATGGAGTGTTTAAAGTATCAGGTAGGTTCCAGTAACCAGTTTTTCTTAATTGTATATCAGGTGCTATATTGTTATTAGTAAGAATATCATTAGTGTTTTTATTACGAGCTTTTGTATATATAGACTTATCGTTTCTTGATAAAGTATGGTCTAACCAGTTTATACCTGCACGATGTGCTTCATATTTGTGAACCCAACCTCTATAATGACTTTGATTATGATTTAAAGTAGCTTTCCAAAATTCTTTCGGATGATGAGCTTTCATAAATGCAATATGCCATACAAGTTGAGCATAACTATATGCATGTGATTTACAGAAACTGTATTTTCTAAGACCATCTAAATTTTTAAATACTTCCTTTAATTCAATATTCGGCCTATTTTCGTTTGCGTAAAACATCATCCTTATTATTTTTTTTGCTTCGTGTATCTTAACATTATCAGTTTTTGATAACATCCTTCTTAGTTTATCTGCTTTATCTTCAGAACATCCTGTAGCATATTTAATCATATATATCGCATCATCATCGAAAATTAGATATTTTTTAGCATCTTCTATAGCTTCAGCCTGTTTAGCTTGGGATGCAGCAGGACGAATTATAGATAAACATACAGCCATATCATACAATGTCTTTGGTTTTAATTTGATAAATGCTTTTCTAATTAATGGCGATTCTGCAAGTGTTATTCCTATATTATCTCCTCTCGCAAGCATTTCACAAGTTTTTTTATCACCTATATGACTTTCATCCTCAAATGATAATAATTTATCAGGATAGACATTTTTATATGCTTCAAGTAATTGTGCAATAGCCCTACTTGACAAAATATCAATTTTAAATCTTTTTTCACTACTTACATCTCTTTTATCATGCACAATCTGCTGTATAGTGTTAAATACTATCCTTTCCTGTTTGTCTTTCATAAGTAAATTTTCAGGAATACCATCTTCATAGTAAACTATACCTCCGCAATGCAATGAATACCCTCGAAAGGTCTCATTTAATTCTTTAGTAATTTTTTCTATTTTTTCTTTGGTGACATTATCTTTTATAAGCTTATTATCGTATAACTCATGTTTCCCTATAAATCCTTTTATACCAACTCTTCTCATTGCTTCTCTTCTTGCTGATTTTTCATGATAATGAACGTGATTACTTATACGGGCTATTTTTCCTGGCCATTTATTCTGTAATTTAAGAAATATTTCATCTCTTCTATTATATGGAAAATCGAAATCAATATCAGGTAAATTATCACGAAATTCATTAAGAAATCTTGCAAAACTAATATTATGTATAATAGGATCAACATGACTTATACCTAGAAGATAACACACAAGACTGCTTCCACAAGAACCTCTTGTAACATGTGGAATAAACTCATCATCTATCTCTTTAGTCATATCAAGAATATCCATTGCTTGAAATAAATATTTCGCAAGTTTTTTTTTGATAATAATAAGAACTTCTCTTTTCAATCTTGATTTGTAAATATCTTTATTAGGTAATTTTCTTACAAATCTTCTTTTAACATCACCAAAAGTAATTTTATCATATAGTCTTTCTTCAGGCTTATTATTAATATTTATAGTCAGAATATTTACAGTAACAGTTTTGTCGGCAACACTTACAAATTCTTTATCTGTTTTCCAAGGAAATATATTCCGTGGAAGTTGAAATGCTTCACATAAACGGTCGCATAGTTTTATAGTGCTTTTTGCTTTAATATCTATAATAAGACCATGTTTCTTTAATCCTTGTTTATCTTTTCTTAGAACACGCCCAGCACATTGAACAAAGTTTTGATGCCCTCGTTCTTCTACATAATCTAGAAATACGCATGTATCGAGATTGGGAATATCAGAGCCTTCTTTATGTTTGCATGCACAAAATATGATAGCTTTTGTTTTTCTATGATAAAATTCTTCATATGAAATAAGATTTACTCCTTGATAATCTTTTTCAGAATAAGTTACAGATGTATCTATACAAAATTCAAAATCTATAAATATATCTTTCCAAATATGGATTATTTCCTTACAAAAATGGATCATACCAGCCCAAACTATTATTTTTTTGTAAGGTTGGTCTATTATTCTTTGTATTATACATTGGGCAAGTTCATGTTGAGTAAGTGATATAGATTTATCAGATGAAACATCAAATCTTTCAATAATAGGTTTTAATATAACATCATTTTCAATGCATCCATTATAAATTGTGAATTTACTCAATATATCTGAAAAAGGATTAATTTTAATTTTATCATCAAATGAAGGAGTTGCTGAAAAACCTATACATTTTGCATCAGCATTATTTTTTTTAAATAACCAAGTATAAAAATCTTGTGTAGAATTATTAGTGATAGAATGACATTCATCATGAAGAATAAGATGAATAGGTGATACAATACCTGTATATTTATTTTGACTTGTTAAAAATCCTCTATTAATTATAACAAGTATAGGTTTCTTCCAGAATCTTGCTGAATTAATAGATGATACCCAAGATTTGCTTTTATTTTCTGAATAATTAATAATGTTAAACGATTTTTTTAAAAACTCATGAAATCCTCTCTCAGCAAGTATATTCCTGTCAAATTGTTCCTTCAATATAGATTTTCTTTCGCATATCCAAAATACAATTAATGGATCAGGTTTTTCAGAAAAACATAATTCGTTATCAATATATTTCTTATAAAAGTAAGATAGAATATAGAAAGATATCCATGATTTACCTGTTCCTGTTGCATGAAAATGAACTCCTGATGAAAAATTATTATTCAATGTTACTTCTACTGCATTTTTTTGATGAGGTCTAAGTCTATCTAACTCTAACATAAAAATTATTATCATTAATGATAATAAAATTTAATCAAATTTATTATAAAGAGGTATGAGAGGATTAATAATCATATCTTTTTTTTGAACTAATAATGGAAAATCTTCAATACTAAATTTATGCTTTCCTGCATATTTTAAGAAGAGTAATATGTGTAATAAATTTAAATCAGATAAATTGTGCTTTTTTGCTTCTTGTAATAAAATTTTAAATGTTTTCCCACAATTAACGAATTCTACTTCTGTAAGATATTCTATATTTTCCCATAAACTTCTTTCCTGATTATCTTTTTTAAATTTTAGTTCAAATAGATAATCCCATAGTTCATTATTATCAATAAAGTAATACCAATAAATTAAAAGAGACCGTTGTTTGGCAAAGCTAAACTCTCTTAAAAAACAAGTTCTATCACAATCCTCCTGTGACATAATAATTAATAGATTATTTAAATTTGATTTTAAATTTCGGGAATATATAATTTTAAGATATACATTTAGGAACTTTTCACATTACATTTTTGGTCTTTAAAAATAGTTACACGATCACAATAAGATGTATTATAATAATATTCTTCGAGAGTATTATTCATGTTTGCTATTAAGCGTTTTTTATTAGTTTCATTTTCTGTATTTAGGATTTGTTTTTTTATAGGGTTATGAATATCCCAGCTAGATAAAGATTCGTCACTTAAATAATCATTTAGATAATGAAGAGGACAATTTACTGTATCAGAAAATTTAGTAAGCATGAATTTTTTAATATTATCTCTTAAATTCATATAATTATTAAGATCATCTGTAGTTAATTGATTAATAGGTTTTATAATTGCCAAGGGATATCTATTACCCATATCTACTATATTATTTTTTATTGCTTCTTTAATTAATAAGTCAGATGGTTTTTTTTTGAGCACTTTTAATGCGGTTCGTTTTAAATGATTTTCCCACGAAGAAAGGTATCTGAAACCAAAATGCCCACTATTATCACATGATGATAAAGGCCAATAAATTGTAGGAATTATACTTCTTATTTTATTTGAGATATTATTGCAGTTAACTTTGATTTCTTCTTCTCTCGTATATAAGTTAAATGTATTTTTTTCTATAATATTATCGAATATAGCACCTATAAATATAGGTTTGTCAAAATCCCATTCATCACTATTAAGTTTAAAGAACTGATAATTTGCGGAAATTACATTTCCTACATTTTGTCTTTTTCTATGAATAACACTATCTGTGCACTTATCTTCAGGAAATACAAGTTCTAACCAATTACAGACAAGATGAGTCATTGACAATTCCCAAAATACTTTCATGATAGTATATGATATACCATCTGTTATATCTTTACCTCTTTTTAATAAATTTAATATAGGTGTTCCTTTCTCGACCAGACGGCCATCATCATCGTAACTTTCACCAAAGTCATTTAATCGAGTTTCACGTATCTTTGAGTGAGGATGCTTACTATCCCTAATATTTGAATCCATAACCTGTCTGTATGCTATATAATTACAAATATCACCCTCTGTACCTACCAAACCTGCTTTACCCTCATTTGATCCTGGAATATCATGCTTAGAAAACCAATTAATAAGAAATAATTTTTTTCTGAAATTTTCAGAATATTCTTTATCAAACTGTTTCGCATCGTGCGTTGCATTTCCTAAGATTTTTAAATTATTTACTAGTTCTAAATATTGTTTTATTCTTGAACATCTTTTAGCACATGTTTTATAATCAAGAATTCCTCCTAAATTTTCTATATCAATAAGTGATTTTGTTATACCAGGAAATAATGATTTTTGTATATTAGTTAATGTTGCGGGTTCTTTATAATAATTTTCCTCTTGTTTATTTGCTATATCTTCTTTACTTAATGTAGAGTATCGGCGCAGATCCAAGGAGTGCGCCAGGAAAGAGTACTTCTGACCATGACTGCTTTCAACAAATTGGATACGAGGTCCCAGTAATTTTAAATATTTAGCACTGCCTCTTTCATACCAATATTTGTTTCTGTCATCCATACAAAAATACGTCATAGCAAGTTCATCTACACCGTAATCGTGAGTAACTATGTTATCATAAAATTCTGACTCAGCGTTTTCAGCTTGAATTTTACCCATAGTTGGACACTTTGCCAAATTTGTACTTCCTGGATGTTGTTGCTTTAATATTAAATTCTTAAAGGTTTGAGCTGTGGGGGTCATATTTCTATATAATAATTTTAATTGATTCCCAGAACATGAAGCAAAGAAATTTTGACCTAATCTACATAAAATTCTACCAAAAGTATTAATCCATTCTCTTGGACTAAAAATACTTTCTAAATTATCCTGATTTAATTTTCTTGCTGAAAAATATCCTCCCCAACATCCTGCTTTTAAGTTATGTTGAGGATTTTCATAGTTAAAATGTTTTCCTAATAAAATTTTTTTATCACTTAACCAGAAATTTTTTAAAAATATTATTTCATATCTTGTTGGCATTGTAGCATGAGCATCTCTAACATGAACAGCATTAGGCGGAGTGACAACTCGTTTTATGTCTGTGTCACGGTCAGTTAGTTGATAGGGTTGTTGTATAATTGGTAAATATCTAACCATTTGACCCACTGAGTCCAAATTACTTTGGTTTCCGTTATAAACATTTAAATCAGGATTTATCTCATAAAGATACATGTGAAATTTAACAGGTCCCGCTGCTCTTTTTAGAAGTATAAAGAAAAAATCACGCATTATTTCTTCAGAAACAGCATCATTATCTTGGTTTGCTTCTATCTTATCGGATACATCTTTTGCGCGTTTAATCAATGTTGTATCATTTAATATATTAAGTAAATGCTTATAAGTTCTTGTTCTTTCTATATTATTAACAGCTACAAATTGAGGTAATTTTTGTCCTACCATCATTCTTAACATTTCAATAATATACATTGGATTGCCTGTAGTGGTTTTGTAATGATAAGAAGTTTCAGGATTTCTCACCATACACCAATTAATATATGTGCTTTTTTTCATGCATAGTCTTACGTGGTGTCCATCATATAATGACGAGTGATGAGCTGCTGTTCCTAAACTTCCCATATAAATAAAATAATATGAAAAATATTTTAAGAAATTTTCGTTAAATTTGCGATCACCAAGATCGCCTAATGTATCTCTACGGACACCATAATATGAACTAGACCAAACATTATTAGAGTCTTCTATTAAAGGAATCTCTTCTTTACTTCCATTAATATTCATTAAATATTTTATTTTTTCAAATTTTATAGGTAATATTGAATTTCTCACATCATCTTTATTGTTCCAAGAAATACAATCACAATATTTTAAATCATCTATCCATGATATATTATTTTTTTCATCCCATCCTGATAAAACATCTTTTGTTAATCCAAAATTTACATCATTACTATATAGTTTATTAGGTATTTCAAATCGAACTTTATCCTTATCTAGTTTTATAAGATTTATTTCATTATAATTAGACATTAATATATATATATTAACAAAAAAAAACATATATAAATTACTTTATCAACTAGCAGGTATTTCCTACTTGTTGAACTAGATTAATTATTTCCTCATCACCGGGGTATATAGATTTTCCTTTACGCTTAAGGGCCAAACATTTACTTGTCTGATAGTGGAATTCTTCTAATTCATAATCATACATTCCAGTAATATCTTTTCTCCATTCATAAGTTAAATTTAACACTGCTTCTCTTATAGGTCTTTTTATGGTAAAAGTATTTCTATTCTTAATATAATCTACTAATAATTGTATAGGTTTAATTGGGAGTCCGCTAGATTGTTGAAGAAGATGTGGTTTTTTTATTGGTAATAAGTTATAGAAATCGCTACTATGAATTTTTTCTACCAATTTATTTTTCATTTGTTCTTTTAAATGATTATATTGAGCACGCGCGCCCAGGTGTGGTTTAAAAAGTCCTATTAAATTTAATGAGCTGTAGTGTCTGGTACATCGTGTTATTCCTCGTTCAAGACCGAAATTATTACCCATTATGATATTTGCTGGACTACAAAGTGTGCTATCAAAATTTTCATGTGTTCCAATTAATATTATTCTTTTTTGCATAGATTTATCTCCAACTTCTGTTCCTAATTCACGACTTAAGTCAATATTGTTGTTTTCAACAAGATTACATAACGTATTATTCATAAAATTTCTCATAATATATTTACATTTATCTAATTTACCAAGTTCACTTGGATTATTTAATAGGTATAGACAATATATGCATTGAAGATATACATTTAATATTTTTGAAATGCAATTGAATATTTTTACAGATATTATTGACATTAAATCTTTTCCACGAATCATTTTTTGAAGAATAGCCTGAATTGATTCGTCTTCAATCTGTGCAATTTCGCCTGTGTCTTCCTTAATGTTTAATCCTGAAATTCCAAGATTTTTTTTATCATTTTTCTCATTAATTAATGTGGTAATATGTCTTACATCTTTATCTTGAGTCTGTTTTCTAAGTAACCAATGACATATTTTTTCTGAACTATAATTACCAAAAGGTCCCATTTGGGATAAAGGCCCGCCTCCCTGATTGTAAAATGGTTGTATAGTAATTTCATGTAGATGTTTTTTAATGATTTTATTGTAAATAGCATTAGAATTGGCAACATTATATTCTATCTTATTTAAAACATTTTTAAAAAAATGTAATGTCTTGATGTAAGTTGTTATATCATCTAAACCATAATCTTGTCTATCTTTTTGTAATATTTTATTTAACTCATCTATAGAACTATTACTCATATTAAAGAGTAATTTCTCATAAGGACCAGGCCTTCTAATTAAATAAGTGCTGTCTAACCACATAACTTTTTCTCCCAATGATTTAAGATACGGATGACATCCCCGTTCATTCCATTTTTTTTCTTTAGAATCCAACATAAAGTATGTTAGAGGTAATTCATCAGTTCCGTATTCATAATCCATATAATTTTTTGAGATAGGAATATCCTCATTAATTCCTTTTTTCCATACAAAATCATCTTCCACTGCGTTGGATGTATCCAAAATTTCACATTCACTTGGTGTTTTATTTCGATTGGAACGTTCAATATGATCTTTATGAAATATAGAAGAAGGAATTAAATTAGTAATTTTTATTTTGGTATCAATACCATCACATATTCCTAATATGTTTTTTTGTAGTTTTGATTTTTTTTTTAATAAAATACATAAGGTTCTTCCAAATGTATTAATCCATTCTCTTGATGTCATTAAACTGTTTTGTGAGATTACATTTTGAGTTTTTACACATCGAGAAATTTTATCAAAAAAACGATCATCACTTAAACACTTATTTTTGAGATATATTATAGATTTATTATTATTATAAGCTAAATAATATAATTTATGGGCCGCAGAAATATAAGATTTTTCTTCTTTTGTGGGTTTGTAAATATTAGTGATTCCACTAATTTTTTTGGCATTAGTAGTAATATCATTTAAATGATCATTATTTATTTTCCTACCTGATACTAATCCTGCCCAGACACCTCCTGTAAATCTATGTTGATAATTCTCATATGTAATGCTATGTCCTATAAGAAATTGATATTTATTCTCCCATGCATGATCAAAATAATTAAACATGGCTTCTGAGGGAACGCAAGCATGAGAATCTCTAATATGAACATAATCGGGAGGATTTATACACTCATCTTTTTCAATTTTATATTGTTGTTGAATAAAAGGTAAGTATCTAACAACAGTTGTGAGTGAAGTAAAATAGTCAATACCTTTACCTTTTTTTTGTGAAAAAACAAATTTCTCATTTATATTAAAAGTATAGTAATGTGTATTATTGTTGGTTAATATTCTAAGTAAAATAAATAGAGCATCTTTTGCTATTTCTCTATCATTTACATCATATTTATTTAATTTTGATGCTGATGTTTTATGCCATTTTATATAAAGTTGTTCTAATTTTTCATAAAAATAATTTATAGTTCTACTTACTTCTTCTGAGTAAAATTTATCAGGATGATTAGATTCTTTGGCCCTAGAAGAATCCCAGTAATTTTTCAAACCATCTTTTTTTATTCTCTCGTAAATATCAGAAACTATTGTTTTACCGTGTTTTTCAAATCTTTGTCCGAGAGCATATCTGATACTTTTTACAGAATTACAATGCCAATATATTCTTTTAGTTTGAGTAGGTTTATTTCCTCTAGCGTTAATCATTCCTAAAAGAGAGCAATAGTATAAATATCCGCCCAGATATTTTTTTTTTAATAAAGCACTTTCTGCTCCTAGATCATTAGGAGACTCCCAATTTGGTCCACATATGTCTTTAATTGTTTTTATTTCCAATAATCTACTTTGCTTAATATAAATTGCTGATGACCAAACATGCGTTGAATTATCTTTTTTCTCTATAGTATATTCTCCGCCATTATTACCCAAATAATTTATTTTTTTTATTTCAAAAATATTAGTTCCTGTATCACACGGAAGGCAATCACACTCATTTAAATCATCAATCCAATTATTATTTTTTTTAATCATTTTATTATTACTTTCTCGTAAGCAGAATACTTTTTGGAACCCAGTTAATGTTCTTCCCTCAAAACCAAAATTCTGATTATTTTCCCATAACTTATCTTTCTGCACATTATCCCCTAAATCTGTTAAATTAACACTTTTTGTAATATACGTCATTTATATTGTATAAATATATTTTTTATAAAAAAAAATGATAGTCTAAAATATATGGCTAATGAAATTTTAAATGCTCTCTATAAATCTAAATTTGAAAAATGCTCCAATATGTTTGGTGAAAATATATATTTTAATAATGATAAAAATACAATGATTTCTGTATCTGCTGATGAAAAATCAGGCAGAATGAGATCTTTACATAAAGCAATCAATCATCAAACAAATGAAATAATGAATATTAATCCATCAACTATTTTTCAATGTTATTATCAAGTAATCGCATTTTATCATAAAGAACTTAAACAACTTTTTTACACTATCCAGTATACAACTAAAGAATTAATTAGGGACAAAACAGTCCACATTTATAATCAATTAATCAGTCGTGAAAACACTAATATTGAAGAAGGAGAACTAAGTGTATTTTATAATAATACTAATTTAGAATATCTTGAAAAAAATCCTAGTGCTTCAAAAACGCAAGAAAATTTAGCTGAAGAAGAGTCAATTAAAAGAAAAATTTTCTGTCAGAATAGTGATACTTTTAAATTTATTTTAGATGATGGAGAAATGGAGGCAGATCAATTTCGTAAAGGAAATCTTGCTACTAAACTTGAAATATTTATAAATACTAAGTATGAATCTAATAAAAAGGTAGAATTGTATAGATATGGTAAAAATATTGAGTCAAAAATTCAAGCTATCATACAATCTTGTGCTGGAAAGAAAATAAAGGGACAAGGTTGTAAGCCAGTAGAAACAGCTGATTGTTGTAAACAAGATTTAACAGGAGGGAAAACAAGATTATTTGTTAAAGCTGAAAATAAAATTGTAGTAAAAAGTAATGCATCACAGGATTCTTATTATCTACAAATTTATATGGCATTGTTGGGATTACCTGTTAATCTTCCTTTAGCATATGTTCCAGATTGTAAAGATCCAAGATTTAAGAAGTCCTCCACATGTGTTGCCGAAGGATTTATAATTAAACCTATAAAAACACCAGCAGATTCTGCAGGTGCGTCTGAAACTGATCAAAATATGTGGGGTTATTCTTCTAAGTTGCTGGCATATAATGATGATGACAAATATCTAACAAAATATAAAGTCCAGTTTGAAAAATACATGCATCTTTTCAAAAAATTAGATGTAGCAGGAGATTTTAAATTAGATAATGTAATGTTTAACGAAAAAGAAGATATCATGTTTACTGATTTTGTAAGTGGAAAGACTTTAAATAATTCTTGGCAAATCTGGGAAAAGAAAGCTATGAATGCTTCTAACAGGTGGTATTTCGCGGGAACACAAGAAGGAAATTTTTGGCCGAGATTTTTATATTGGTTGCTTACAGATGATGGACTTGATGAATTTAATTGGGATCATGGAAAAACAAATAAAAATAAATATGATATTACTACGGTTAGTGAAAAAGCACCGCGCAAATGGGTTAAAATATTAAGATATATTTGTAATAAAATTGATCTAAAAGACCTTGAAAAATTTGTATCAAAATTATTTGGACCAAAAACAAATGGAGGCAGATATCTCTATAACGAGTATCTACATAAAAACGGGCAACCCAGAATATACAAAGCAGGTGACGAATTTCTGATGTAGTTATAGATAACAAATTGCTATAAATTGTATTTTAAAATATTTGAAATTAAATTTCATTAATATATAATTTCAAATATGAATATATTTCCTAAAAGATGTTATTTAGAATGGAACTCTAGAAAAGACTGGAAAGTAACTTTTGACAATAAAACAAGTATAGCTGATCTTAATTATATTACTGAAGTGAAATTAAGAGAAATCGGTAAAACTGTTAAAGTGTCTGGGAAAATTAAAAATAATTATTGTCAAGTTGTTAAAGATGACAAAATGCTTAAAAAGATAAAACAATCTCCGCTTCTTAAATCTAATCTTCAAAAGGC
>MDTG01307102.1_pt1 | contig 32289 bp, 33 predicted proteins | sample 811421 | NCBI WGS metagenome assembly MDTG01 (sample SAMN05326645, study PRJNA326480) | marine metagenome | isolation source: seawater | place: Pacific Ocean: South East | collected 2011
AAGATTTAAATAAAATCGATTATTTAGAATCAGAGTTTATTAAACTATATGATTCAAAATATTCATTTAAAACTCAGTTATATGATGGCGTTATGGAAACACTTGAAATGCTGTATAGGAAAAAGAAATTAATTTTAATAACAAATAAAAGATTTGCTCCAACAAGAATCATTCTGGAAAATACAAATATTATTCATTTTTTTGAAAATTATTTTTGTGTAGATGCTAATGACCAAAAAAAGAAAGATAAAACTACATTGATTGCAAGCACTATAAAAGATTTAAATCTTAAACCAGTAGATAGTATATATATTGGTGATACTAATGGTGACTTGATTGCGTCAAAAAAAAACAACATCAAATTTGCCTTTGCGGGCTGGGGATATGGTAATTGTGACGATTTTGCTGACTTGAGTTTTAAAAATATTAGTGAATTAGTTTAAGTAAGTTTGTATTTGATCTAATGTAAATTCATAAATATCTTTATCCGAATAGAAATTTTCATACCATAAAGCAGTTTCTTTAATAGTATTATTGATGTCCATCATTGGCTCCCAGTTCAACAAATGATGTGATTTTGTTGAATCTAATCTTAATATTTTTGATTCGGGAGGATTTTCATTCTTATCAAGTACTATTTTTGAATTATGAGATTTATAGTTTGATAAAAATTTTTCAGTAAGTGTTTGCACATTAATTTCATTTTTTTCTAACGGGCCAAAGTTAAATGCACTAAATAATTCTTCTTTATCTTCATTATAAATCCCCAACTTCAAATAACCATTAATAACATCAATTACATGTTGCCAAGGCCTAATAGCTTCAGGGCTGCGGATGATGATATTTTTTTTACTTTTTACCGATTCTACTATATCAGTGATTATTCTATCATTTGCCCAATCACCACCACCGATAATATTTCCTGCTCTTGCAGTACATAGCTTTAATTTGTTAAATGAAAGTGCATGTGATTTTGTAACTATTTCTGTACATGCTTTTGAGGCACTATATGGATCTTTTCCACCTAAAGGATCAGATTCTTTAAATCTTTCACCATGCTCATTATTCTCATAACATTTATCAGTAGTGATGCATACAACATTTATCTTTGAATCTAATTTTTTGCATGATTCAAGAACATTTAAAGTGCCAATTACATTTGTATTAAATGTTTCTATAACCTTAATATAACTATCTCTCACCAATGGTTGTGCAGCCAAATGAAATACTATGTCAGGAGAAATTTCTTTAATGGCGTTTTCAAGATTAATGTAATCACAGATATCAATATATTTTTGATTAATTCTTTTCTCAAGTTTCAATAATTTGAATAGGCTCGGTGACGTATTTGGTTCAAGACTAATTCCATGCACAATTGCCCCAATCTCAGACAGTGTTAATGATAACCATGAACCAACAAATCCAGAGGAACCTGTGACAAGGACTTTTTTATTTTTATAAAATGATTTCATTATTTTCTTATTATACAACTGATAAATATTATTTTTTAGATACGGCTTGTTATTAAAAAATATAAATTAGAAAAAATTTACATGTAATATCTTTCTTTTAATCAACATAAGTATATAATGCATTTTTTTTATTAAACTAATTAACTCAATATGAAAATTTTAGTAATGGGTCTACCTGGATCAGGAAAAACCTACCTTACAAAACGTCTTGCTCCTTTATTAGAAGCAGCATGGTATAACGCTGATAAAGTTAGAGAGATGGCAAATGATTGGGATTTCTCTGATGAAGGACGAAAAAGACAATCTAATAGAATGAGAACTTTTGCAGATTTTGAAAAAAGTCAAAATAGATTTGTTATATGTGATTTTGTTTGCCCTACAGAGGTTACAAGAACTAATTTTGATGCAGACATTACGATATGGATGGATACAATTGATGAGGGAAGATTTGAAGACACTAATAAATTATTTGAAAAACCACAAGATATTGACTTCCACATAACAGAGTGGAATGACAAGAATCATATTGATATTGCATATGATATCAAAAAGAAAAATGTTTGATTGGAAAAAGCCAACTGTACAGATGCTTGGAAGATGGCAGCCATGGCATGATGGCCATCAAGCATTATTTAAAAGATGTATTGAAAAGACGGGTCAAGTAATCATCCAAGTTAGAGATGTTCAAGGTGCATCTGGAGGTGAAGGACAGAATGATAATCCATTTGACTGGGATGAAGTTTGCAAAAATATAGAAATAGGTCTTAAAAAAGATGGATTTGAAAGAGGCCAACATTATGAAATCATGCTAGTACCAAATATAGTGAATATTACATATGGAAGGGGTGTTGGTTATAGTTTTGATGAAGAGGTCTTTGAGGAAGCCATAGCCGATATTAGCGCTACAAAAATTAGAAAAAAGATGAGAGAAGAGGGTAAGCTCTAAAACATAACTATATTTAGATAGATATTAAAAACGTCATTCTTTAAAAGTTACAGTTAAAATTATTAGAATTCAAAATAGATTGGCCTTACTTCACGTTAATCTATCAACTATAATATAACGTTATAAATTAAAAAGTTTTTAATATGAAAGTTCTTGTAACTGGTTCTGCAGGATTTATTGGCTCAGCACTTACAATAAAACTTCTCGAAAGAGGAGACACTGTTATAGGAATTGATAATCATAACGATTATTATGATACTAAATTAAAAGAAGATCGATTATCTCGTCATGTTAACCATCATGGCTATACTCATATAAGAATGAATATTGAAGATCGAGACAAAATCTCCAAACTTTTTAAAAAACATAATTTTGATTTAGTTGTAAATTTGGCAGCTCAGGCCGGCGTACAATATTCAACTATTAATCCTCCGGCATACATAGACTCAAATATTGTTGGCTTTGCAAATATTTTAGAGGGATGTAGAAACACTAATATTAAGCACTTAGTCTATGCCTCATCAAGTTCAATATATGGCCTTAACACTAAGCAACCGTTCTCAACAAATCAATCTGTTGATCATCCTGTAAGTCTGTATGCCGCTACCAAGAAAGCAAATGAATTAATGGCGCATACTTACAGCCATTTATTTAATATGCCGACAACAGGATTAAGATTTTTTACTGTTTATGGACCATATGATAGACCTGATATGGCTTTGCAAAAGTTTACAAAATCAATTATTGAAAATAAACCGATCAAAGTTTTTAATCATGGCAAGCATAGAAGAGATTTCACGTATATCGATGACATTGTCGAAGGAATCATTAGAGTTCTTGATAAGCCTGCAATCTCAAATGAAAAATGGGATAGCGACAGTCCTGATCCAGCTTCTAGTTCAGCACCATATAGAATTTTTAATATAGGTAATAATAATCCAGTGAATCTTTTAGACTATATTGAAGCTTTGGAAAAATGTCTTGGAAAAAAAGCAGAAAAAGAGTTTCTTCCTCTTCAGGCTGGAGATGTAGTTGACACTTTTGCAGATGTTGATGACTTAGTTGAACATTTCGACTATCGACCGAATACCCCTTTTGTTGAAGGCATAACCAATTTTGTTAATTGGTACAAGAAATATCATAGATTATCATGATCAATTTTTTAACTATGAAAATATTAGGATTCTTAAAAGAATTATTTGAAAATTAGGTAGTGAGCTAAAGAATAGGATTTAAATGTATGTTCAAAAAAATTATAAAGCTATTTAATTTACTAACACCAATCCAAAGAAAACAATTTTATTTTCTTCAAATTCTAATAATTTTAATGAGTTTTGTAGAAGTTATTGGTATAGCCTCAATCATTCCGTTTATGTCTTTGGTGGGTGACATAAATCAAATAGAACAAAACTCAACAATTGCTTCATTATATAAATTCAGCGGAGCTACTTCCGAATCAGATTTTTTAATTATTGTTGGTGTAGGTGCTTTATGTATCCTATTAATTTCCTCACTAATTTCAATGTTTACAATATGGAAATTATCTATGTTTGCAAATAAAGTTGGAGTTGAAATCGCAGATAGACTGTATAGATATTACTTAAAAAAAGATTGGCTATTTCATGCCAGTGGAAGTAGCTCTGTTTTAATAAAAAAAATTGCTAATGAAACTCAAAGACTGACTGGTGCAGTGATAACTCCCTTAATGCTAATGAATGCTAAATTTTTACTTAGTTTGTTAATAGCTGCCTCTATTTTTATTTATGATCCTATAGTTAGTTTAGTAGGCCTTTCTATATTTGGAGTTACCTACTTTATTATTTATAGAATTATTAAAATTCGTTTAATAAGGAATGGCAAAGCAGTGTCTGATGTTGCTGAGGTGCGTTTTAGATTAATGAATGAAGGTTTTGGTGGTGTAAAGGATATTTTATTGCTTGGAAGAGATTATGATTTCATAAACCGTTTTAATCAAACAGGTAATACATTTGCAAGAAGTCAGGGCCAAAATCAAGCACTTAGTCAGATGCCTCGATATTTTATGGAGCTTATTGCATTTAGTTCAATGATAATACTTGTGCTTTTTTTAATAATTAATAATAGCGGTAATTTAGGAATTATACTTCCGGTAATTTCTGTTTTTGTTTTAGCTTCTTTTAAAATATTACCAGCGCTTCAAGCAATTTATAGCTCCATTACCAAAATTCGTGGAAATATGGCTGCATTTGAATCAATTGAACAAGATTTAATAGATTCAATTTCGGCAAAATATGAGGATAATGAAGACCATAGCAAAATTAAATTTGAGAACGATATTTCACTTCATGATATTACTTTTAACTATCCTGGCAAAGAAGATCCAATTTTAAATAAACTTAATATTAAGATACCTGTTAACAGTTTAATTGGTATTGTTGGTCCATCAGGATCAGGTAAATCTACTCTAATCGATATTCTTCTTGGCTTAATAGAACCTCAAAAAGGTTATTTAAAAATTGATGATAAAATTATAAATGATTCCAATCATCGATCATGGAAAAATATTATTGGTTTTGTAGCACAAAGCATTTTTCTATCTGAGGGGAGCATAGCTGAAAATGTAGCATTCGGCATTCCTAAAGATAAGATAGATCTTATCCAAGTAAAAAAAGTTTTAGATTTAGCCCATCTTACTGAACTAATTGACAGTCTTGATAACGGTATTCATACGACAGTTGGTGAGCGTGGAGTTCAATTGTCTGGAGGTCAGCGGCAGCGAATAGGAATTGCAAGAGCTTTATATCATGAAGCACAAGTACTTGTATTTGATGAGGCAACTAGCTCCCTCGATGGTATAACTGAAAAATATATTATGAAAGCTATTAATAATTTCACTGGCAATAAAACAATAATACTTATTGCACATAGACTTAAAACTGTTAAAAATTGTGACAAAATCTTCTTCATTGATAATGGAAGGGTTGCCGATAGTGGAACTTATTCTGAATTATTAGAAAGAAATGAGCATTTTAAAAATATGGCTAAATATGCTTAATACATAGTAAACCTTAATTGTTGTTACTATAATATTAACTAAAGGGGATATAAGATTATATGGATACTAAAAGCTCATCAAGCAATAATATTCAAGATGACGAATTAGATATTGTCGAAATTATTACAGAAACTTGGAAAAATAAAACACTTATCATATTGGTAACATCTTTTTTTGCTATTACCTCAATATTTTACACATTAAATTTAAATGACATATACAAGTCTTCATCACTTTTAAAGGTCGATGACTCTAAGACTTCAAACCCACTCCAATCTTTGGGTGGTTTTGGCTCTGCTTTTATGAACGTTGGTATTGATACATCTATTTCTAAGACTAATTTAGTCATTGAGCTTATAAAATCCAGAGACTTTTTTAATTTTATTATGGACAAATATAACCTCATGCCAGACATAATGGCTGTTAAAGAGTTTGATTTAGAGACGAACAATATAATTTATAATGAGCTTATATATAACAGAGAAAAAGATAGTTGGATTGAGGGTATCGAACCTCCCTCAAAACAAGAGACATATGAGGCATATTTATCTTTGATAGCTGTTTTCAAAACAGAAGGTGGTTTTTTAGAACTATCTTTTATGCATGAATCACCAATTTTTGCTAAAAATATTCTTGATATTGTAATTGATGAAATAAATTTTTTGGAAAGTAAAAAAGACAAAGAAGAAACTCTAAAGGCAATCGAATATCTTAATGATCAAGCACGCTTAACTAGTGTAGAGACAGTAAAACAAACAATTTATACAATTTTAGAATCTCAAATGGAAAAATTAATGACCGCAAACATTAAAAGTGATTATCTAATAGAGGTAATTGATGCACCTTACATTCCTGAGAAGAAGTTTAAACCTAGCAGAGCTTTGATGGTCATTTTAGCAACTTTTTTTGGGTTAATTTTGTCTATAGTTATAGTTTTCTTTTCAAAAGTTGGAATAAGAAAAATTACATAGCTGCCTGTAAAATATGAAAAAAAATAAATACATTACCATTGGTGACAGAAAAATAGGGCAAGACTTCAAGCCACTTTTAATTGTAGAGATTGGTATTAATCACGGTGGAGACATCAATGTTGCTAAAAAATTAGTAGATCTAGCCTTTAGCGCTGGAGCAGAGTGTATAAAGCATCAAACTCATATCATTGAAGATGAGATGACTGAAGAGGCAAAATCAATTGTTCCACCAAATGCTGAAAAATCAATATGGGATATTATGCAAGAATGTTCTCTAACATTAGATGAAGAAAGAGACTTAAAAAAATATACCGAATCTCTAGGATTAATATATATTTCAACTCCCTTTTCGAGAAAAGCTGCTGACTTTCTTAATGATATTGATGTTCCAGCATTTAAAATAGGTTCCGGCGAATGCGATAATTTACCTTTAATTAGGCACATTGCTTCTTTTAAAAAACCAATAATTATGTCAACGGGTATGCAAACAATTGAATCAATTAGTGAATCTGTTGAAATTTTAGAGAATTCTGATGTTGAATATGCTCTTTTAGAGTGTACGAACTTATATCCATCTCCACCTGAAATAGTTTCTTTGGGCGGAATTAATGAATTGAAAAGCAACTTTCCTAATGCTGTAATTGGGTTTTCCGACCATTCAATTGGTCCTCATATGGTTCTTGCTTCTGTTGCAATGGGAGCAAGTATTCTCGAAAGGCATTTTACGGATACAAGATATCGTGTTGGTCCTGATATTTCATGCTCAATGGATCCATCCGAGGTGAGATTTATAATTGATAGATCTTCTGAGATACATAAGGCCCTAAACAATAAAAAGATGAGATCTAAAAGTGAAGATGATGTTTACTTATTTGCAAGAGGATCAATTGTTGCTGATAAAGATTTGACTAAAGGCACTATTATAAGTGAGAAAGACATTTGGGCACGGAGGCCGGGTTCTGGTGAAATACCTGCTCGTGATTTTGATAAGGTTATTGGAAAGACATTAAATAAAGATATTAATAGAAACGAACAAATTAAGTGGAACGATGTTCTATAATTTAAGATTGAGGAAAATCCTCTTTAAAATCATTTAGATCAATGCTTTTACAACTAAATGTTGCTACTTATAACAGGCCAAAAATAGCTATAGAATCTTTAAAAAAGTTACTAATAGCAAGAGATTTATTTCCTAATGATATTTCTATTGCATGCAGCTCTAATTCTGTAGAGGATACCTTGAAAAACTTTTGTGATACAAATGACATTATTTATAATGAATTCAAAACAAATCAAGGTGGTGTAAAAAACGGCAAATACTTGGTGCAAAACTCTAATGCAAAATATTGTATGGCTCTTTCTGATGAAGATTCCATTTCACCGTCTGCGGAATTGGTGGGAGATTTTCTATCTTTTTTAAAATCTTTACCAGATGATGTGGGTATTATTTCATGCAGCATTGGACATGAATTCGATGAGGTACCATATTTTCAATATAAACAAGAATATCAAAATTTCACATATAACTTAAGAGATTATTTCTACTTGAATATGTTTCTACCTTCCTATATGTCAGGCATTACTATGAAAACCAGTTTAGTGCATGAGAATAACATTATTGACTTGGTATGGCAGGATAAATTAGAAAATGCATATGCTCATCTTGTCTTACCAATAATAATGCTACAAACTAAAAAGTTGGCTGTCTTCTCAAAACAAATTGTACTAAAAGGATTAGATGTTGAATATGGTGGAGACGGCCATTCTCATCTATCCGAATTAAGTCAAGAAGTCAGTGACAATAAAAATTTAAATCCTGCTGTGTATGGTCCTGCTGCACGGTTTAATCAATTTATTTATTTTGATAACATCATATTATCATCAGATTCAAATTTCTTTACAAAAACACATGGTAGACTCAGAAATATGTATACTTTTTTAAGATCTATGGAAAACTGTCATCATGATGTATCTGGGATTTCCAGGAATGATGTAAAAGTTTCAAATTCAAATATTTATAAATCTATAAAAGATAAAGATATAAATAATTTAGTCATCTCTTTATTCTATTACATTTCTAACTTACCACTATCCCTTTTGGTTTATGTGAATAAGTTTTTACATACTTACTTTAGAGTTTTTCGTTTTTTTTATTTTAAATACAAAGTGGTTAATTGAGTTTGTGAAATTTCATGCAATAATTCCAGCAAGGAAAGGCTCAAAAGGCATCAAGAATAAAAATATGCATTCTTTTTTAGATAAACCTCTTATTGAGCACACAATATTAGCAGCTAAAAATTCATTAAATCTTGACTCCATAACGATTTCTTCTAATGATGAAAATATTTTAAAGCTTGCGTCTAAATTTGATTTAAATCCGTTAAGCAGGCCTGACAGTATATCTACTGATACTTCAAATTCTTCTGAGATAATAAAGCATTATCTTAAAAAAAACCCTGTATCAAATGTATCAAGTTCTGACTATATTGTTTTCTTGCAACCAACATCTCCAATGAGAACAAGCAAGCAAATTGATGAAGCAATTTCAATTTTAAAAGACAATGAATACGATTCATTAATAAGTGTTGTTGAGTCTGATAAATCTCCATACAAAACTTTTTTAATTGAGAAAAGTAAATTATTTTCAATTTTTTCTGAAGAGAATATGAATAAGCCAAGACAGGAGCTAAATAAAACTTATCATCCTAACGGCGCTATTTATATATTTAATATTGGATTATTTGATAAATATGGGGTATTTCCTAATAATGGAAGTTATCCGTATATTATGGATTATTATACTTCCGTTGATATTGATACAATTGATGATTTAAATTATGCAACATGGTTATATAAAAATGTATAATATTTACACATATTACTGATCATATGGATACGCCAAAACAAAAAATAAAAGAGAGAAAAATAGTTTTTTTGACTGGTACTCGTGCTGATTTTGGAAAGTTAAAAAATATTATCCAAAGACTTAATGACCATGAAAATTTTATTATCGAAATCTTTGTAACCGGAATGCATATGCTATCTAAGTATGGATATACATGTGAGGAGGTTGAGGATTTAAAGATTGGAAACATTTATAAGTTTGTCAATCAAAGTATGGGCGACTCGATGGATTCGATATTAGGGAAAACAATTATAGGTTTTGGTGATTTTGTAAGAGAAACATCGCCAGATATGATAATTGTCCATGGCGACCGGCTTGAAGCTTTAGCTGGAGCCTCTGTTGGCTCAATGAATAACATTATTACAGCGCACATAGAGGGTGGTGAAGTTTCAGGAACAATTGATGAGATGATTAGACACTCTGTATCAAAGTTATCTCATGTCCATTTTGTATCCAATGATGAAGCAAAGAAAAGACTTTTACGAATGGGAGAGAGTAAAGATAGTATTCATGTTATAGGATCTCCAGATATTGATATTATGAACTCTTCAAATCTTCCAGAAATATCTAAAGTAAAAGATTATTACGACATTCCATTTGATAACTACTCAATTGCGGCATATCATCCTGTTACTTCAGAAATAGATGATTTAGAACAAAATGTATGTATGTTTGTTGATGCTTTGATTCAAAGTGACGACAACTATGTTGTTATATATCCTAACAATGATAAAGGTAGTGAAATAATCCTAAGAGAATATACCAAACTTATCTCAAGGGATAATATAAAAGTCTTTCCATCTATGAGATTTGAATATTTCTTAACTCTTTTAAAGAATGCTTACTACATTATTGGAAACTCCAGTGCCGGTATAAGAGAAGCTCCTCATTATGGTGTTCGATCAATTGATATTGGTACAAGGCAAAAAAATAGATCAAAAGCATCTACTATAGTTTCCTGCAGAGATTCAAAAGAAGATATATTGAAGGCTATAAATAAAATTAGCAGTATTGAGTCTATTAAAACAAGTGAGTTTGGGGATGGAAATAGTGCTTCATTATTTTGTGAGCTTGTTAGTAAAAATGAAATATGGGACATAGACATACAAAAATATTTTGTTGATAATTAGCGAACTCATAAATTTATAGAGGAGTTTTCATGGACGAAGCGTACTTTGGGCTACCTAATGAAGTTAAATTCTGTAAGGAATGTGTTATTTCAAATCAAAGGCCAAGCTCTACAGTTGAATTTAAGTCAACTAAAGATGAAAAAAAAGAAACAATTGATTTTGATGAAAATGGGATTTGTTCTGCTTGCAATTTTAATAAATTAAAAAATACACAAATAGATTGGGATGCAAGAGAAAATTCACTAATAGAATTGTGTGATAATTATAGAAGAAGCGATGGCAGGCATGATGTTGTTGTTCCAGGTAGTGGGGGAAAAGATAGCGCATATACTTCTCATATCCTAAAGTACAAATATGGTATGAACCCATTGACAGTAACATGGGCTCCTCATAAATATACTGAAATTGGTTGGAAAAATTTTGAGAATTGGATCCATGAAGGCGGTCTGGATAATATTCTATTTACTCCTAATGGAAAACTTCACAGGCATTTAACGAGTTTGGCATTTAAAAATCTTCTTCATCCATTTCAACCGTTCATTGTGGGTCAAAGAATAATAGGGCCTTCTATTGCGGCCAAATACGATATACCTTTAGTAATGTATGGTGAAAATCAAGCAGAGTATGGTAATAACGTAGATGATAACTATACTCCGACAATGGATACAAAATTCTTTTCATCTGGAGACCCAAATGAGATTGTTCTTGGCGGTGAAAAAATAAAAGATATAATTAATTCTTCAGACTTTTCATTAAATGATTTTGCACCATATATTGCACCATCGGCAGAATATTTAAATTCTAAATCTATTGAGGTTCATTATCTTGGTTTTTATTTAAAGTGGGACCCTCAGGAGTGTTATTACTATGCATGCGAACATACAGGATTCCAGTCTAATACTGAAAGAACAGAAGGGACATATTCTAAATATAGCAGTATTGACGATCGAATTGATATGTTTCACTACTACACAACGCTAGTAAAATTTGGTATTGGAAGAGCAACATATGATGCCGCTCAAGAAATCAGAAATAATAAGATAGATAGAGAAGAAGGTGTTGCTTTGGTAAGAAAGTTCGACAGAGAATTCCCAAAAAAATATTTTTCTGAATTTTGTAAATATATTGATATATCTGAAGATGAATTTCATGAAATTACCGATAAATTTAGATCACCCCATCTATGGAAAAAAGTTGATGGAGTTTGGGAACTTAAGAGTCCAGTTTGGAAAAGTAATTACTAAAAATGTCAAAACCCATAAGGTTAATCTCAAGACTAGATGTTAAAGGAGCAAATTTAATAAAAGGCGTTCATTTAGATGGTTTAAGAGTGATAGGTAGCCCAAATGAGCATGCAATAAGCTACTACGAAGATGGAGCAGATGAGATTATTTATATTGATATTGTTGCGAGTTTATACGGGAGAAACAAACTTTCAGAAATTGTAAAACAAACTTCTGGGAATGTTTTTATACCCATGACTGTTGGTGGGGGCATAAGAAGTATAAAAGATGTCGAAGAATTATTGCTCGCTGGCGCAGATAAAATAGCTATAAATACAGCAGTTTTAAAAAATCCTAAGTTGATTTCAGATGTAGCTAAAAATTTTGGATCCCAGTGCATGGTTCTATCAATAGAGGCAAAGAGGAGAGGCAATAATTCTTGGGAAGCTTTAGCAGAATCTGGAAGAGAAAAAACAGAAATTGATGTTGTTGAATGGTCAAAAAAAGCAGAAGATTTAGGTGCTGGTGAGATTTTATTAACGTCTATAGATCAAGAGGGGACGATGAAAGGGTTTGATATAGAGTTAACATCAATAGTTTCATCTAGCGTTTCAATACCTGTCATAGCAAGTGGTGGGTATGGAAACTTCTCGCATTTATTGGAAGCCGTAAATATTGGAAAAGCAGACGCAGTAGCTATTGCAGGAGCACTTCATTATAAAAAGGATAATTTAAAAGAAATTCGGAATAATGCTTTATCTAATAATATTAATTTAAGATCGATATGAAAAAAAATATAAAAATTTTAGATTATGGTGTTGGTAATTTATCAAGCATATATCAGGCTTTTGAGAAATTTGATGTCAAGGTTTCATTTGCTAAAAACTCAAGAGATTTAAAAAATGCAGATCAATTAATTCTACCTGGAGTTGGAGCTTTTTCCAGCGCTATGTTTAAACTAGAAAGCCTTGATTTAGTAGAACCAATTAAGAGATTTGCTTCTTCTGGCAAAAATATTTTAGGTATTTGTCTTGGAATGCAAATTTTATTTGATAAAAGTTTTGAATTTGGTGAACATGAAGGTTTAAGTTTGATTGAAGGCAACGTAGAGAAAATTATGTATCAAGAAGGATACAAGATTCCAAATATTTCATGGTCAAGCCTTAACATTAACTCGAAAGATCATAACCTTTTTAACAATATAAATGAAAATGATGCTTTTTATTTTGTTCATTCATTTACGGCAAAACCAAAAAATGTTGAAAAAAACTTAGCCACATGTAAATTTGGTGATCAGAACTTGTGTGCAATTGCAGGATATGAAAATGTAATTGGAACTCAGTTCCATCCTGAGAAAAGTGGTAAAAAAGGATTAAGTTTAATAAGAAATTGGCTTAATTGATGAATCCTAAGTCCGTACTTTTAATAGACTCTTCAAGAACAGAATTACTTAAAAAACATTTATTGCAGTATTACGAATATAACGAGGTGAATAAGCCATCGTTAAAAGATGTTTTGTTTGCATTTTTGAAAATATCTTCAATATTAACTCTAGTTAGGAGTTTTTTTATATTTAAGAATATCAGATCCGCTTTTGTCTATACACATTTTTATAATGCTATACAAATCTATCGACCGAAAGTTGTAATAGGTTTCTATATTGTTATGAAAAGAAAGTATTTTTTTTACCTAGCAAATGAATTTAATGATATAGAGTTTATAGGAATTGCTCCCTCAAGATTAGATTCCATGGATAAACTTATAAACATTAGTCCTTCTAGAGCAAAATTTTTTGTTCATGGATATTCTGATTTTAATGAGCTAGCAATAAAAGGGTATGATGAAAGTCTAATATTTCCCAATGGCTCATTTTATTCACATGTTCATTCAAAAAAAATAGAGAGTAAATGTCTAAAGTATGATATTTGCATTCTTTCACAATATCTCCATCATTTTGATGAAAAAGAAATGACGCCTGATAGAAAAATCCAACTAAAGATTTTTAATTTAATGATGGATTATGTTTCTAGATTTAGCAAAGAAAATCCCCAATTAAAAATTGCCATTGCTATGCGACCTCAAGAGCGGGGTCAGATTGGTTCAGATCTTGAAAAAAAATATTTTCAAGAAAAATTAAGAAATATTAATCCAGTATTTATCAATTCCAATGAGTTGGAGGGAAGCTCATACAAAGCAGCTATCAATTCAAAAATAATATTAACGCATTACTCAACCCTAGCTTATGAATTGCTTGGTTTTAAGAAAAAAGTATTATTTTTTCAACCATATGAATTTAAATATGCACCCATACCATCAAGAATTAAATGGAAAGTTATGCGCCCCAAATATAAAGTATTTCAATCTCAATTAAATGATTTGTTAAACATCAAATACAGTCTTTATGAAGAAAGCATTAAAAAAGATGCTAAATATTTCAATAATATGAAAAATAATTTAATAGAGACAATTAAATTGATTATTGATCAGAGAATAACTCATGAAAAAGATTCTGAATAAGTTACAAAATTTACGTAATAATTTTTTATTTATAATTTTGTTTTATTTAATTTATTCGATATTCTATAGATTATTGCTTTTAGTAAAGTTAAATAGTTTATATATTTTTAAAAAAAAATTATTTTTTAATAAGAAGTCTTGTTCTACCTGCTTCATTATGGGTTCTGGATCTTCCATTAATGATATTACAAAAGATCAATTCAGTTTTATAAAAAAAAATTATTCTATTGGAATTAATAGTTGGTTTCTTCACACCTTCAAGACAAATATTTATATGTTTGAGGCAGGAGACCCCTCCTGGAGTGAGGCATCTAAGATATTTAAATATCTTGAAAAAAACTATGCGGAATATAGAAAGATACCGATTTTAATGCCTTATGATAGCTTTTGGTTTGATAAGAAAATAAAACATTTAAGAAAAACAAATAAACTTAAAATTTACTACTATTTTGTGCTCCCCTTTCTTATAACTAATAAAATTTTTCTTTCAAAGGCTTATAAAGCAAAACTTAAACTATCTCAATTTATAAATCTAGATTCAAGTATCTATGGATCAGGATCGAGTGTAATTAGAGCAGTATGTCTTGCTGAGGAGCTTGGCTATAAAAATATTGTGTTACTGGGGGTAGATTTAAATAATACGGATTATTTTTACAATGTGGATAATAGTTTTTTAAATAAAAAAGATATTTTAGATTATGAAAATAACCAAAAAGGCAACGTACACTTAACCAATGATCCAAAAAGTAAAAAAATTATTATTGAAGATTTTTTAAAATTTGCTATTGAGGATAAAAATTTTAGTTCTAAAATTTATATAACAACAAAAAAATCATCTTTATATCCTGCAATTGGTTTGTTCGATTGGAGTAAAAGTTAAGTGAGAATAAGCTTTCCAAAATATATCATTTCTACCGATCATTTATTTAAATTTATGTTCACTTCAATAATTTTTTGTTGGATTTTGTCATATTTAAGTCCTATATTTTCATTTTTAACTAATATTAGCTACGGCCTTGCCTTGATAACGATGTTTTGTCTTATATTCACCAAAGAAATAAATCAATCGCATACTGGAAAGTTTTTAATTATCTATACGCTATTAATTTTATTAACTTTTTTTATATCACGAGTTTATTATCTAACCTCATCACTTACAGCAATAACAATGGTTTTGAATTTGTGGCTTGGACTTGGCTTATTTATTTATGGGGTTTATTTTAAATTAATAAAAAATTTACATATTTTATTTTGTTTTTACATAATTATTTCAATCATAATTTTAGATATAGCTCCATCAAGTGTGATGAGAAACTCATATAATCATATCTCTATAGTAGCAATAGGATTATTAGCTCTATCAAACTTGAGATATGGCGCAAATGATAGAAATTTATTTTTATTTCAGGTATATCTCACTCTTATAGTTTGCATGATTAGTCTTGGAAGATCTGGAATTTTGTCTTCATTTTTCTTAACAATTATTTCAAGTATATATTTTATTAATGATTCTAAGATTAGCTTAGGAAAAAAGAGATTTCTTAAATTTTCTTTTTTTATTAGTATAGTAGTCGTCATCATATTATTTTTAAACAGCAGTTATGCAATAAGATTTATTGCAAGCTCTATTAATTTATCTGGAAGAGATGTGATATTTTATAACTATTTCTCTATGATGGGCGTTAAGGAATTTTTTCTTGGCCATGATGTCTTTTTTACAAGAAGTGTAATCGATCCTTCCATTTCTATTCACAACTCATATCTCGGAATTCATCAAGCTGCAGGTATTTTTGGAATAGGGTTATTGATAATGATGTCCTTAACTGTACCGTTACTAATCAAGAAAAATTTTATATATTTTTTACTTTACTTTACGATTCTTTTGAGGGCATTTACAGATAATATGGTTTTCACGAATAGTTTTATTTATGGCACTTTAGTTACTGTATTTATGCTTTCAGCATTCATTTCAATTAAAAATGATAAAATACAGCATTAACCAATAAAATGTAAATATGAAACTGCTAATCATAGCATCACCAAAATCTGCATCCACTTCACTTATGAAAGGTCTCTCTGATATTACTGGCCTAAATGCAAGACAAGAATATTTCTCGACTAACAAAAAAACTCATAACTTTAACTTATTAGCTAGATTATTGAATAAAATTTTTAAAAATCTTCATGTCGTTAGTAGTGAACATGCTGAGTCTAAAAAATTACGACATGTTTTTCCAAGCTACGAATTTTCATTATTATCAAAATTTCACAGTGATATTGCTGACTTTAATCTTGATACTAATCTAGAAAATATTTTGAAGCATAAAATACATAAGCAGCATATTCCTCCCACAAAAAATAATTTACAACTATTAAAGAATACAAAAAAAATTATTTTATTAAGACGGCCTGAAGAAGTTTTAGAAAGTTACTTAAGAGAACCGTTTAACGAAGATTTATTTTATCTACAAGAAAAAATTAAAGAAGATATAGATTTTAAGTTAGCACTATTGGATGAGCTTAATTTATGGGTAAATGGTTGGTTTGATGCTGAAAAACAAAATCCTAACTCAATGATAATTTATTACAAAGATTTGATTGAAAAAACTCCCATGACATTAAACTCAATATTAAATTTTTTTGAGATAGATACTAATGTTGATAGTAACTATAATTTGCCCCAAGAGAGATACTATAGATAAATAATGTTTAGAGAAGAGGCTGAAAAAATTGGTAATATTTTAGAATCATACAAAAAAGATGATTTAAATCCTGTTCTAGAAATTGGGTCTTCAACACATGAGTTTAGAAACGAAGTAAAACCATATATTGATAAAAATATTCACTCAAAATTATCTAACAGAGGTATTAAAATAATTCTTTCCGATTTCAAGCCTGATTTAGATATAAAAAATCCTGAAGATCAAATAATTGGCGATGTCTTTGATGACGAGGTGTTTTATAAAATGATAAGTGCTAAACCGAGGTGCATTCTTTTATGTAATATTCTTGAACACGTCACTAATCCAAAAAAACTATGTGAGAGGATTTTACAAATTTCAAATGAAAAAACCATAATCATTGTAACTGTTCCATTTTCTTTTCCATATCATCGAGATCCTATTGATACCTTATTTAGACCAAGTCCTGAAGAATTGATTAAAAATTTTACAAATGTTGAGCTACTTCACAAAGAGATTATTGAGGGGTCAAACTTTAGTTAGCAGCTTAGAGAGTTGAGCTTCTTCTCAGCTTTTGTTCAATTAACCAGGGAGATTGCAAAAATTATCGTGCATCTTATTACTTTCAAAATCAAAAAAATTAAATATTCAAGAATATTATGGCTTCGTAAAAAATATGCCGTATCTTTGGTAGTTTTGAAAAAAGTAAATTAATCTAATATGAAGCATAAGATTGCATACATATTTATGAGAGAAGTTTCTATTTCTGATACATTTTCTATTTCAGATCTAAGAAATTTAAAAAAAGAAAATATTGAAATTAGCGTATTGTCAATATTAAAGAAAAAAGGAAAAAACCCATCTTTTTTTGACGAAGAAATATCTTTTTACAAATCCGATATTCGATCCTTATTGAATATTTTTATAAGACCTCTAATTTTTTTTGATGCATTATTTTTTGTTTTAAAAACAAATAAATTTGACCTTCAAAACTTGATTAAGAGTTTATACATAATTCCAAATTCGATTGAAGTTTTAAATAATCTAAAAAATATAAGACCAGAAATCGTCCATTTGTTCTGGGGCCATTATCCATCTTTGGTTGGTTATTTGGTTCTCAGATATCTAAAAGATTCTAAGCTTTCAATGTTTTTAGGGGCATATGACATTCATGTAAAAAACCCAATGTCAAAAATAATTTATGAAAAATGTGACTTTTTAATTACTCATTCCCATTCAAACATTAAACTTATAAAAGAAGAATTTAGAATTGATAGAAGTATTGAAGTGATTGAAAGAGGTGTAGATAGATCTTATTTGGATATAAGGAATGAAAAGGAACCTCGTGATAAAAATACAATGACGTTTGCGGGCAGACTAATAAAAGATAAAAATGTTGAAACCATAATAGATGCATATTCAAAGTCGCTAAAACTTAATACTAATCTTAAACTTGATATTTATGGAGATGGTATTTGGAAAGATTTTCTAGAGAAATATGCCAAAAATTCATGCCCTAATGGCAAGATAATTTTCCATGGACAAACAGATCAAAAAATATTGTCAAAAAAACTGCATCAATCCAATATTTTTGTTTTTGCATCAAAAAAGAAAGGTGAAATTCTCCCAAACGCTCTCAAAGAAGCAATGTATGCTGGATGTATTTGTATTACAACTAGAACTCCTGGAGTTGAAAGTTTAATTAACAATGGTGTTAATGGCTTTATTGAAGATAATAATGCCAATGATATATCATCAAGAATCAACAAAATACTTCTAAGTAATGAAAAAGAGTTAGAATCTATGAGAGACTTAGCGAGTCAAAAGATTATTGAAGATTTTGATGCATCAAATTCTATGAATAAATATATTAAACTTTGGCAAATAAATACATAATATAACTTAATTGACAATATATTTGCATTTAAATTATGTGTCATTAAAACAAGGTATTAAGTCATTACAATGAATAATTTTAAAAACTCCAAACTGATTGATATTTTTATAAAAAAAGTAAAAAAAATATACGGAAATGAATATATTCCACTTCATAGGCCTGTTTTTGATAATAAAGAAAAAATGTATACAAATGAAGCGATTGAGAGCAATTTTGTTTCATCTGTTGGAAAAAAAGTTGATGAATTTGAGAATATGTTCGCAGCTTTTACTAATTCAAAGTACGCAATAAGCACTGTTAATGGGACATCTGCACTTCATGCAGCGTTAAAGCTTTGTAATGTTTTGCCAGGTGATGAGGTAATTACTCAGTCACTTACATTTATAGCCACCTGTAATGCAATAAGCTATTTAGATGCTAAGCCTATTTTTATTGATGTTGATAGAGATTCAATGGGCCTCAGTCCAGAAAGTTTAAATAAATTTCTTGTCACAAATGCAAAAAAAGAAAAAGGCATAACAATAAATAAAAAAACAGGTGCAAAGATAGCAGCCTGTGTTCCCATGCATTCATTTGGTATGCCATGCAGAATTAGTGAAATAAAAAAAATATGTTCCGATTGGAATATAAGATTAATTGAAGACTGCGCAGAATCACTTGGAAGTTATTATATGGGTAAACATACTGGTAATTTTGGTGATTTTGGTATTTTTAGCTTTAATGGCAATAAAATAATCACAACAGGTGGTGGAGGAATGCTGGTAACAAATAATGAAGAATTAGCATTAAAAGCAAAACATATAACTACAACATCTAAAATTCCTCATAAATATAAGTTTATTCATGACGAAGTTGGGTTTAACTATAGAATGCCCAACATAAATGCAGCTATTGGATGTGCGCAAATGGAAAAATTAGACCGTTTTCTTGCTATAAAGAAAGAAATAGCATCAGAATACGAAGATTTTTTTTCAAATCTTGAGGTTGAATATGTTGGAAACTATGAGAATGCAGAATCTAATTTTTGGCTTAATACGATTTTAATGGAATCATCCAGTCAAAGAGATTATTTTCTTAATATTACAAATGATAAAGATATTATGACTAGACCGGCTTGGACGCTTATGAATAAATTAACTATGTTTAAAGAGTGTCAGCATGATGATCTAAAAAACTCTCAATTACTTGAGGACAAAATAGTAAATATTCCATCGAGCGTACCAGCATCATCAGAATGGCTTTTGAAGTAATTAACTTCCTTTTTGGTCTGAAGATATACCACAACTAATACTTTAATTATTAGTCTATAATTACATGTAGATATTTTTAACACATATAGATGAATATTCTTGAGCTTATCGACAGAAACGAAACTCTTTTCATGGATGATATTGAAAAGCATAATAAGTCAATAAAATTTTTAATTGAATCTAGTTCATTTTTGGTTATTGGTGGAGCTGGCTCAATTGGCCAAGCTGTAACTAAAGAAATCTTTAAAAGAAATCCTAAGAAATTACATGTCGTAGATATCAATGAGAATAATCTAGTAGAATTAGTAAGGGATCTAAGAAGCTCCATTGGTTATATTGAAGGTGATTTTAGAACTTTTGCAATAGATTGCGGCGGTAATGAATTTCAAGCTCTAGTAAATAACAATGATGCATATGATTATGTTTTAAATCTTTCTGCCCTTAAGCATGTAAGAAGTGAAAAAGATCCTTATACTTTAATGCGCCTCATTGAAGTTAATATACTCAATACAATAAAAACAATTCAAATAACAAAAGAAAAAGGTGCACAGAAATATTTTTGTGTCTCTACTGATAAAGCTGCTAATCCAGTAAACATGATGGGTGCGAGCAAGCGCATTATGGAAATGTTTTTAATGAGGGAGAGCGAGTCTTTGGAAATATCAACAGCAAGATTTGCTAATGTTGCTTTTTCTGATGGATCACTTCTGCATGGATTCAATCAACGTTTTGCCAAAAGACAACCAATTTCTGCTCCAGATGATATAAGAAGATATTTTGTAACACCCCAAGAATCTGGAGAACTTTGCCTAATGTCATGTCTTTTTGGAGAAAATAGAGATATATTTTTTCCAAAATTAAGCGAAAAACTTCATTTAATAACATTTTCAAAGATTGCAGAGCGTTACATTGGGCAGTTGGGTTATGAGCCATATCACTGCTCAACTGAACAAGAGGCTAGAGATAGATCTGAAGAATTAATTGCTGCTAAAAAATGGCCATGTTATTTCTTTAAATCTGACACATCTGGAGAAAAAGATTTTGAAGAATTTTTTACTGAAAAAGAAAAACTAGAACTAGGTTTGTATAACAATATTGGTGTTATAAAAAATGAAGCAAATTACAACAATGAAGATCTAGAAAGTTTTTTAGCTGAATTAGAGGCTATTAAATTAAGTAAAGTATGGAAAAAAAATTCAATTGTCCAGCTTTTCAATTCTATCATTAAGGACTTTAATCATAAAGAAACTGGAAAATACTTAGATGGAAGGATGTAAACTTGCAACGTTTTTTTGACATAATATTTTCAGGTATTGCAATAGCTATTTTTCTGTTACCTATGTCAATTATTGTTTTAATTTTAAAATTTACTGGCGAGGGAGAGATATTTTTTTTTCAGTATAGAGTTGGAAGAAGTAATAAAAAAATTAAATTGATAAAATTTGTGACCATGTTAAAAAATAGTGAAAATATGGGCACGGGAACTATTACAGTTCATAACGACCCAAGAATACTTCCCTTTGGTAATTTTCTAAGAAAAACAAAACTTAATGAGCTGCCTCAACTATTGAATGTGTTTTTGGGAGATATGAGTGTTATTGGTCCAAGACCGCAAACACAAAGATGCTTTGATGCATTTCCTGAATCTTCAAGGAATGCTATTTTAAAAGTAAGACCTGGTTTGTCTGGTATTGGTTCGATAGTATTTAGAAGTGAAGAGGATATGATGCATTCTTACGACAATCCAGATTATTTGTATGACAACGTAATAATGCCTTTCAAAGGAAAATTGGAAGAATGGTATGTAAAAAATAACAGCTTAACAACATATTTTAAGCTTATTTTTATAACAGTACTTGTTATACTTGCACCAAAATTAAATCTAATTTGGGCATTATTTCCAAATTTACCAAAACCACCTGAGAAGCTTGAGAATTGGATAAAAATCTAAGATGAAAAATAAGAACATACTTGTTATTGGTTTAGGATATGTTGGTTGCTCAATATCTGTTTTGCTAGCACAGAATAATAAAGTTGCTGCTGTGGATATAGATGAAAATAAAGTTATAAAAATTAATAATCTTGAGTCACCCATTGAAGACAAAAAGGTATCATCATTTCTTAAAAATGAAATACTAAATTTAAAAGCATATAACAGCCTGCAAGAAGCATTTTCGTTAATTGATGATATAGATTATTTTATTATTGCAGTACCAACAAACTTTATCGAATCAGACAATTCATTTGATACAACCTCTATAAGAGATGTTCTTCATCAGATAAGCAAATTAGATCGAAACGCAAACGTTGTAATTAAATCAACTATACCAATAGGCTTCACATCAGAAATGAATTCGCTTTTTTGCGATCTTAATATCATTTTTTCTCCAGAATTCTTAAGAGAGGGCATGGCACTCCAAGATAATTTATATCCTGATAGGATTATTGCTGGTGGTGACTATCAAGCATCATGTGATTTTGTTGATTTGCTAATTACATCTGCAAAAAAAGAAGATGTTAAAAAGCTTATTGTAAAAAGTGAAGAGGCTGAGGCTATAAAATTATTTTCAAATACATTCCTTGCCATGAGGATCTCATTTTTTAATGAATTAGATACATTTTCAATCTCAAATAATCTGTCTTCAAAATCAATAATTGATGGAATTTGTATGGATGTAAGGATTGGTGATCACTATAATAATCCCTCATTTGGTTACGGGGGTTATTGTTTACCCAAAGATTCAAAACAACTTTTAAGTCAGTTTAACAACATTCCACAGCAAATTATTAAAGCAACTGTAGCATCAAATGAAACAAGGAAAAATTTTATAATTAATCATATTATTTCACAGAATCCTGAAACTGTAGGAGTATTTAGACTAATAATGAAGACGGGATCAGATAATTTTAGAGAATCATCCGTAACAGACATAATGGAGGGCTTAAAGAAATCTGGAATAAAAATAATAATCTATGAGCCATTAATAGGCGATAAAAAATATATGAACTCACCAATCATTAACGATTTAACAGATTTTAAAAAAAAGGCAGATTTGATTATATCCAACAGAAATGATGATGATTTAGCTGATGTTAAGGATATATTAATAACAAGAGATATTTATAGAAATAACTAGAATCTAATATGATTAATTTTGTAAATAATAGCAATCTAACTCCTTTTAAAAAAATGCAAAAGCTATACAAAGATGCTTTAGCCAAAAATCAAAAAAATATTGAAGCAATAGCCATAGCATCATATTCTAATCATAATCAATTTGTTGATTTAAGGTATGTTAATTTAAAATTTGTTGACAATAAGAAACTTATATTTTTTTCAAACTACAATTCACCCAAATCAGAACAGTTTGAGAGCCACAAGCAAATATCCGCAGCTTTATATTGGTCAAGTACTAATATTCAGATAAGAATGAAAGGAAACATAAAAAAAACATCAAAAGCATTTTCTGATAAATATTTTGAGAATAGGAATGCCAAAAAAAATGCTTTGTCAATTAGTTCAAACCAATCAAAGAAAATTGAATCATATGAAATGGTTAAAAAAAAATATCAAGAAACAATTGATAAGGAAGATTTATTTAAAAGACCAGCATACTGGGGCGGATATGAATTTTCGCCATATTATTTTGAATTTTGGGAGGGACATCCTTCAAGGCTCAATAAAAGAGAGATTTTTTTAATCAAAAATAATAATGTGTCCAAACATTTTCTAGAGCCTTAAACCATGATCCAAATAATATCAAAACGTATAAAATCTAACTAAGAGTAATATAATGGTTCTAGTACTTCACTTTGCATCTGGCTCTCCTCAAATTGGACCAAATACCAGGTGGTACTTCATTTCAAAATTTTTAGCATCTAACGAAAAAATAGATATTACGATACTTGGATCTTCCAAGTTTCATAAGTATGTAAATACAGATTTTAAAAAAACTGAATATAAAAATAATGTTAAATTTATTAGATTACCGAATGTTCTCGGAAAAAATAGATTTATGCAAATAGTTTCATTTTTAATTTTTTCCTTTCAAGCAAGCTTGTTCACTATATTTAATGGAAAAAAATATACAACTATAATTGGTTCATCTCCAAACTCATTTGTAATGATCCCAGCCTTAATACATAAATTAATTTATAAATCTAAATTGATATATGAAGTACGTGATCTCTGGCCAGAGGTTTTAATAGATATAAAAGGAAAATCAAACGTATTAAATAAAATTATTTTTAAAATTTTTTACTACATAGAATTTATTTCCATAAAGTATGCGGATCATGTTGTAAGTGTAAAAGAGGGTGATTATGTCTATTTTAGTAAAAAATATAACTTAGAAGCATCTAAATTTTCATACATTCCGAATGGCATGCCTGATCATGTTGCCAAAAATAGCTCTAACTTTATTGATATACCAAAAGATAAATTAATAATTGGATATGCTGGATCTTTTGGAGAATATTACGACTTAAATCCTTTAATAGAATCATTAAAATATATTCAAAGAAAAGATATATTTCTTTTACTAATCGGATCAGGACCACAAAAGAAAATCCTTATGAAGAGATCACAAGATTTAAAATTGAAAAACATAAAATTTTTTGATTCAGTCCCAAAAGAATTATTGGATAATTATATGTCATTATTTAGTTATGGATTTTTACCACTTAAGAAATTAAATTCTAATAAATACGGCATTTCTTGTAACAAGCTATTTGACTATCTAAGGCTTTCATTGCCAGTCATCTCATATAACGATTGTAAGTTTGATCCTGTATCTCAAATTTCTGAGTCATTAAAAATATCAACTTATAACTTAGATGACTTAGTCAATTTAATTGATTCTCTGCCAGCAAAAGAATCGCCTAAATATAAAAAATATTCTGAACATGCTAAAACTATATTTGAATCAAACTTTGATATGGAATTAATTGCAAAAAAATATTCGAAGGTGCTATCCAATGAAAGATTATAAAAAAATTATAATTATTGGTGCACCACGTTCAGGAACTAATATGCTTAGAGATATATTAACTTCATTTGATGGAGTAGATACTTGGCCTTGCGATGAAATAAATTATATTTGGCGTCATGGAAATTTATTTTACCCGTCTGATGAATTCAACGAATCGCATGCAACCACCTATGTGAAGAAATATATTAATCAAAAATTTGATCTTTTACAAAAAAAAAGAAATTCAAAAATAATTATTGAAAAAACATGTGCAAATTCATTGAGAATACCATTTGTTGATAAAGTTCTTCCTGATGCAAGATACATCTTTATATATAGAGATGGTATTGATGCAATATCCTCAGCAAAAAAAAGGTGGCGTGCCAAATTAGATCTACCTTATATTCTTAAAAAAGTTAGGTATGTTCCATTATCTGACTTACCTTATTATGCTTTTAATTACATATGGTCAAGAATCTATCTTTTATTTTCAAAAAACAAAAGATTAGCATTTTGGGGACCGTCATTGAGAAACATGCAATCGCTCCTTCAAAATTATACTCTTAATCAAATTTGTGCAATTCAATGGAAAAAATGTACTGAATGCTCTCGGCAAGCTTTTTCAAAAATGCCAAATTCAAAATTTTGTAATGTTAAATATGAAGATTTTGTGAATGATCCAAAAAATGAGCTAAAAAACATACTAGATTTTATAGGCATCTATATTGATGAGGATTTGATAATTAAATCTGTAAAGGATGTTTCCTCTTCAAGCATCAATAAAGGAAAAGGAGAGCTAGGTGCTTCAGAAACTAAGGATTTAAAGGATTTTCTCATGAAAATTCCCTAAAAATTTAACTATGAGAAATATTGCGAAAATAAATATATAGTATAAAATCTCGGATTGTGAACATCTTTACACACATTCGTTTCTACTTATAAGAGAGTTAATATAATTTCTAGAAAAAACAAAGCTCCGATAAATTCAAACATCATGGCTGATAAAGTTATGCTAATAGATTCAAATGGTGACAAGAAAGGTATTATTTTGTTAAGTGATGCACTGGATGCAGCAAAAGCTCAATCACTAGATTTAGTTCAAGTCTCATCTAATGATTCAAAGCCTGTTGTTTGTAAAATAATGGATTACGGCAAGCATTTATTTGAGAAAAAGAAGAGCTCATCCTCATCAACAAAAAAACCTAAGAAACAGACCATAAAAGAAGTTAAATTTAGGCCTTCCACCGATGTTGGTGATTATGAAATTAAATTAAAAAAAATTAAAAGCTTTATTCATAATAAAAATAAGACTAAAATAAGCGTCCGATTTAGAGGTAGAGAGATATTAAATAGTGACATGGGTCTTAGTCTTTTAAATAAATTGAGAAATGAATTAGAGGGAATAGCTCAGGTCGACCAAGAACCTTCGTTAGAGGGAAGGCAATTGTTGATGGTTCTTTCTCCAATTAAAAAGAAGTAAATTTAAAATATTGATTATGGGATATAAACTAAAAACACATTCAGGAGCTGCTAAAAGGTTTAAAAAAACCGGTACATCTTTAAAGAGTAAAAGTGCTAACAGGAACCATATACTTACAAAACAGACAACAAAAAGAAAAAGACATAATAGAGGCCTTAACAAATTAAGTGGAACAGTCCTAAAAATGGCCTTAAAATTAATAAAAAGGTAATCATTATGCCAAGAGTTACTAAATCATTAACAGCAAAAAAATCTCATAAAAAGATTATTAAAGCCACTAAAGGTCATTATGGTGCTAGGAGTAGACTGTTCAAAACTGCAAAGCAGTCAAATATTAAGTCTCTTCAATATGCATTTAGAGATAGAAAAAATAAAAAAAGAAACATTAGATCTTTATGGATTGCTAGGATTAATGCAGGTGCTAGAGAATTAGGCATTTCGTATTCATCCTTAATAAATGCTTTAGCAAAAAAAGAAGTCAATTTAGACAGAAAAATCTTATCCGATATCGCTATTTCTGATAAAAACACTTTTGAAAAGATAGTGAAAATAGCTACCAATTAGAAAGCTAAATAAAATGTCATCTTTTAAAGACATTTCACCTCCTGAAGTAAATCAAGACTATGGTGCTTACCATCCTATAAATCATATGAAAGATTCAATTATTAATCTTTTGGCTTCATTAGGTTTTGAGACTATAAATGGTCCTGAAATAGAAACTGAAGAGTTTAATTTTGACATGTTAAACATTAAAAAAACTCACCCTGCCAGACAAATGCATGATACTTTTTATTTGAATAATAAATCTTACCTTCTAAGAACCCATACCTCACCTGTTCAAATCAGAGGACTGCTTGAAAAAAAATTACCCTTAGCTTTGATTTCAGGTGGAAAAGTATATAGAAAAGATGATGATGCTACTCATTTACCTATGTTTCATCAGGTAGAGGGTATTTATGTTGATAAGGAGGTTAGCTTTGCAAATCTCAAGGATTTGATATTTAAGATAATACACTCTTTATTTGATGAAGATGTTCAGTTAAGGTTCAGACCATCTTATTTTCCATTTACAGAGCCATCGGCTGAAGTTGATATTCTCTCTAAAGATGGTAAGTGGCTAGAAATTCTCGGCTGTGGAATTGTAAATCCCATTGTTTTAGAAAATTGTAATGTTGATCCTAATGAATATAGTGGACTAGCTTTTGGTCTGGGTGTTGAAAGGATTGCGATGTTAAAGTATGGGATAAAAGATATTAGAGAATTTTATAAATCTAACCTAGATTTTTTGCGTCAGTTTAAATGAAGATCCCTTTTGAGCATCTAGTTAATTGTATTGAAGAAAAACCTTCTCTTAGTGAATTGTCACAAATACTGTTTCAGCTTGGTCATGAGCACGAAATTGAAGATGGTATACTGGACATGGAGTTCACTCCAAATAGAGGAGACTGCCTTTCAGTAAATGGACTTCTTCGAGACTTGGCAGCTTTCTACACTATCAACTTAGATCAAGAGATTTTTAATGGCAATATTAAAGAGCTTCAAATAGACTTTGAGAACCTCTCTAAAAACATTTGCCCAAAAATATCATTTTTAGAATTAGAAATAGATGAGCTCCCAAGTAAATACGAGGGAAGGATGAATGATTATTTTGAAGATTTAAATTTGAAAAAAAATAACTTTTTTACTGACGTCTCTAATTATCTATCCTATGAGAGTGGGCAACCTACTCATTGTTATGATTCAAGAAAACTAAAAGGTAAGTTAGTGTTTCATGAAACATTTGAAGAGGAAGTTTTTGAAACTTTACTTGATAAAAATATTAATTTAGAGGGATCAAATGCTGTTTTCTCATTAAATGATAAAGTTATTAATCTTGCAGGAGTTGTTGGTGGCAAAAGCACCTGTTGTTCAAAGAATACAAACAAAGTTATAGTTGAATGCGCGTACTTTGAACCCGAATTTATTATTGGCAAGTCTGTCAAATATGATATTCAGTCTGACGCATCTTATAAATTTGAAAGAGGTGTTGATTATAATTGTCAAGAAAGAATTCTTAGAAGGTTTATAAAAATAGTTGAGCAGCATGCAAAAATAATTAAAATTTCAATGTCTTCATTTTCTTATGCAGATTATCCAATTAAAAAAATTCCAGTCGATATAAACAAAATAAATAAAGTTATAGGAATGGAAATTACAGAAGAAAATTATTTGAAATATCTTTATAAACTTGGATTTAAATCCAAAAAAAATTATATCCAAGTCCCTTCTCACAGAAATGATATTAAATCTCAAAATGATTTGGCTGAAGAAGTTGCAAGAGTAATAGGTTATGACAATATTTCAAGGAAAGAAATAAACATTCCAAAAAATGAAAGCAAATATGACGATAAAAAAGAGATTAAATTAAAACAATTTCTTCTAGATAATGGTTTTTATGAAGTTATAAACTTTCCTTTTAATTCTTCAGATGATGCCGCTGCTATCAAAGTAGACAATCCACTTGATTCAAACAAAAAATTCTTAAGAACAAATTTAATATCATCTCTTACCCAGAATTTGTTATTTAATGAAAGAAGACAAAAAGACTCGATTAAATTATTTGAAATATCAGATGTTTATTTCAACAATGATGATATATGTAAAAAAAGAAACTTATGTATTATAGCAAGTGGAAAAGTTGGATTAAATTATGTGGATTTTTCAAAAAAACTTAACAAAAAGTATTTGGAAAAAATTTTCAAAGAAGTTATGCCTAACGATAACCTCGTTTTTCATAATATTTCAAGAGAATCTCTTGATTCTAAGATAAATGAAGAGATTGTGTATGCAGAGATCGATGTTAGTCAAATATCTTCAGATATATTAACTTATGAATCAATATCAAAACCTCCAGATAAATTTAATCAATATATTCCAATATCTGAACTTCCTTCTTCATATAAGGATATTTCTTATTCTATTACAGATTATAGTAAGGCTCAGGATCTTCAGGATCTTTTATTAAATTTCAAAAGTGAAATTATTAAAGATATATTTATATTTGATTATTACAAGAATGAAAAAACAAAAGAAATAAAAATTGGATTTAGGATTATTTTTCAGTCTGTTGAAGCTACGCTCATATCTTCAGAAATAGATTTGATATATAATGAAATCATAGGGAAGTCTTTGGAGATTGAAGGTATATCAATACCTGGACTTTAACAAATAGTATGAATCTCAGCAAAAAAAATATTGTAAATATTATAGCTCAGGACGTTGGCATGCCCAAAAAAGAAGCTACAGACTTTTTAGAATCTTTTATCGATCTTATAAAAGTAAAATCAATTTCTAAATCAGTTAAATTAACTAATTTTGGAACTTTTCATTTTAAAAAAACACCAAAACGAATTGGTAGAAACCCAAAAACTTTAGATTCATATATAATACCAGAGTTAAATAAATTAACCTTTGTACCATCAAATAAAATAAGGGATTATATAAATTGATGAAAAAAATATTACTCTATACATTTTTTGTTCTATCACCACTAATTTTTTCTCAAGAAGTTGAACTTGATGAAGCATATCTTCAAAGTTTGCCAGAAGACGTAAGACAAGATGTTTTAGATGAAATAACACTGAGAGAAGAAAGCGATAAAACTCTTTACAGAAGACCATCCTCAATGATTTTAAAGCCTGAAGATGAAGAACAGGAAGAGGAGTCTGATAGGTTTGGCGATAAAATTTTCAATATGATGCAATCCTCATTTATGCCTATCAATGAACCTAATTTTGATAGCTCCTACGTCTTAGATTTTGGTGACACTCTTGAGGTTCAATTAATTGGGCAGAAAAACTCAATCGATGAGTTACCCATTAAAAGAGATGGTTCTATTAATGTACCCGAGATAGGTAAAATATCAGTTGCTGGACTGTCTTTAGAAAATGCAAGCTCTCTTATTAAAAACAAAATCAATAATGGCTTTATTGGAGTAGAAATTTTTGTAACTTTAACAGATGTAAGAGATATACAAGTCTTAATTACTGGAGATGCATACAATCCTGGAATATACACATTGAATGGTAATTCAAACCTTTTGCATGCTCTAAGTATGGCTGGAGGAATAAATGAAAATGGAAGTTATAGGAATATAGATGTAATAAGAAATAATGAGGTGATAGAATCTGTCGATCTCTATGATACCTTTATTCATGGCAAATCAGGATTTGGACAACGTCTAAGATCTGGCGATAGCATAGTCATTCGGCCTTCAAGAGGAACTGTAAGTATATCAGGTGCTGTAAAAAGACCTGGAAGCTATGAATTAAATCCTGATGAAAATTATCTAGATTTGTTTAATTATGGAAATGGTTTCTCTACTATTGCAGACAAAGATTCAGTTAGGATTGAAAAAATTATTAAAGATGAAACTAAGTATATTGAAATAGATAATATTGAATCATTGGCAGAATTTATGCCTAATTCTGGTGATAGATTAAATATAGGATCTTACATAAGAAAATTTGTAAAAATTAGTGGCGCAGTCAAAACTCCTGGTACATACGTTATATCAAAAGATGAGACTTTATCATCTTTGATTCAAAAAGCAGAGGGCTATACTGATGACGCATACCCATTTGGCGGAGTTTTAATTAACAAGAGAGCCGAAGAAATTAACCAAGAAGCAATTGAAAGGCTTTATAAAGCTTATGTAAATAGATTAATTTCTTCTGGAGATACGTTATTTGCATCAGAATCTCTTCCATTTGTTCTTGAAGAGTTAAAGGACAGCACAGTAAGTGGCAGAGTCATTGCTGAATTCGATCTTGATGTTATCGCAATCTCACCAGAAAAAGATACAAGCCTTGAAGATGGAGATGAAATAATAATTCCTATTAAGTCACAACAAGTATATATATTTGGTGAAGTAAATAATGCTGGAGCAACTAGATATAAACCAGGCTCAAACATTGATGATTACATAATTCAATCGGGTGGAAGGTTGCAAACTGCTGATGATAGAAATATCTTTGTCGTTCATCCAAATGGCGAAGTAAATAAAATTAATCAGAACACAAGGCTTTCAACTCTATCAAGAAATAATGAGATATTAATATATCCAGGCAGTGTAATTTATGTTCCAAGAAATATTGTAAAAGATGCCACAACAGTAGCATCAATATGGGCGCCTTTAATTAGCTCCATGGCTACAAGCATTACAGCAATTTCTGTTCTAAATAATAATCGTTAAAAATATATGAAGTTTTTTTTTTAATAATTTTTACGCTTCCACTGTTTTCTAATTATGACGATAAATATAGTGATTTTTACTCCTCGTATAATTCATTCGGTCAAGTAGGTTTAATACAAACACCCACTGCAAATTTCAAGAAAGACAGCACACTATCTTTTACATTAAACAATAATGATATCTGGAAACTTGGTACATTAACTGTGTCACCATTTGACTGGCTTGAGGCTAGTTATTTTTACTATCGGCCATCTGATTTAATTTGGTTTGGCAAGAAGGGATCTTATCTAGATAAAGGGTTTAATGTAAAATTTAGATATAAACCTAAAAATTCAAGATTGCCTGATTTAGCAATTGGGTTAGATGATTTTGCTGGAACTGGTTATTTTACAAGGGAATATATTGTTTCAACTCAAAAGTTTAAAAATATAGATATCTCTTTGGGATTAGGATGGGGTAAATTTGTTGGAACAAATAGCTATAAAAATCCTTTATCTTCAATATCTGAAGGGTTCAATAAAAGGCCAGGAGCATCTAAAAATTTTGGTGGAGAACCTTCCTATGATCAATGGTTTAGAGG
>MDTG01350057.1_pt1 | contig 32289 bp, 39 predicted proteins | sample 811421 | NCBI WGS metagenome assembly MDTG01 (sample SAMN05326645, study PRJNA326480) | marine metagenome | isolation source: seawater | place: Pacific Ocean: South East | collected 2011
AGAGTCGCAATTTGATTACTGGCTTAGAATACTTATGCTCTAAGCTGGACGAATTAACACCTGACTTGTGTCAGTTACACAAAACAGTTTACAGATCCCTAAAATCATACTAACATCCGATAATTTCTCTTACAGGATATAGCGATTTTGTAAAGCTGAGAAGGTCACACTACTCATTTAACAGCTTAGTATTGCCTATCAACCCTTCATCCAAGGTGTTGCAACTGGTATAGCATCTAATTTTAGAGCTTTGGCGATCTTCAATAAAGTTGCTCGATGTGGCATTGAGTTTGATTTAAAGAACCTAGATAAAGATGGTTGTGGAATACCAGTTTTATCTGCTAGTGATGAGATACTACCTTGCTGTATAACAATTTCGAACAAACTATCTTTAAATTCTCGAATATTTGCTGAAATAGCATCTAGATCATTCAATTTTATGTAAGGCTGCTCACTTTTAGTTGCTTGACTACAATCTAAAATTAAATCTTGTATATCAGCGATGATCTCATCTCGCTCTTTGCTGTCAACTTCCTCATGCCACATAACTATTAAATCAGAAACGCCTTCATATTCAAGCCCGGTTTCTATCGCTTTTGCGATAAACTCCTCTGGTAATTGAGCTTTTTCCATCTCAATAGCAATTTGGAATAAGCGCATCTTGTCATGTGCTGATATTTGATGATGAACACCACAATCATTATAAGCTAAACTTGTCATTTCAAAATACCTCGTATTGTATACTGTCCTTGCTGAATAAGCTGGATATGTGTTTTGAACTTCGCAAGCATTCTTTTCTCCTTTTTATCATTATTTTTCTGATATGCCTCACAAAGCATCGCTTCATTTAATACAGCAATTGGCAGTCTTAATTGCACTTTGCCATCTCCTACTTGATGCCACTTCATCTTAAAGCCATGTGCGATCTTTATACCGTTCTTATCTGACGCTGGCGACCAAAATTTCCCATTACTGAATTTTGTATCCTTGGGATAGTTCCTTAACAATAAAACATCTGGCCTTATTTTATTTTGGTATTCTTGAATCGAAAAAGTACGGTTATGCTTCAAGTCTAAATAAGAGTCTAGCGCCCACTGTGTAATGACAATATCCACTTCATATCCTTCTTAACCAATATACCAATTATAACATATATATCAAATATGTCAAAGTCGATGATTGTTGGCTTTAACTGATTGATTTTTCGGCTAATTTGATGTGATAATAAACGAAATCACTGAGCCAAGCCAGATGCCGTTATCAACTCCTCCTGGCCTCGTGCGCATCATAGCGCGGGGACTGTAGTTGCTTTATCTGAAAGTCATTGAAGCTGTTAGCTGAGTCTATAACATAGTCTAATGGCATTTTTTCTCTTGATAACCATGATTTATTAGCCCCAAATTTCTCTTGCAGCTGCCGTACTAATTTATATCTTGTTCGATAATCATTTTCTGACGTGGAGCATAAAATTATTACAGCACATATTGATAGCGCATCTTGCTTGCCTGGAAAAAATTCATCAACATCAATTTCTCCAGAAATTTGTTTTTGTAAATGTTCGAATCGTAGCAAGATCAGCCTTTCAACAAGTTCGTACGCGGGTGTTTTTTCAAAATATGTATGATCCTCAGTATAATTCAAATGTTGTTTTTTTAGTCTTCGTATTGCACAGAGCATCTTCCGTTTACTACTAACATGCTGCCCAACAGGTAATGTCGTTATTTTTAATATAGTTTGTAATGCAAAAGAGCCATCACTGTCATCTTCTAATGAAGTATCAGTTTCATCACAACTAGCGCGCATGATGTCATACAGTTGTTCTTCAATATGTAGTGATAGTGCAGCCTGGTTTCGCTCTATTTTTGATAGCTCATTATAAACAGCGATGTATCCTAAACCTGCTCGTTTAAAACCCAAGGCAGCCTCAGTCAATTCTCCAATTTTTTTTGTAAGAACGGATAGCTCTTTGGTTAGCTCCGAAGCAGGGTTTGTCTCATTAAAGCTGTTGAAGATCTTTTGTATGACTTGCAACTTAGCTTCACTCTCCCTAAGCTTTTTGTTAATTGCTTGGCACAGTTCTTTTAAGGCGCTATATCTCCTTGCAACATCATTATCAAAAATCACAAATGGCGCTATCTCTGCCATTTTCCTTTGTATACTTAATAAGCTGGATTTAAACCCCTCTATCTTTTGTGATATTTCAGCTTCAATATTTTGAATTATTTTTTCAAGCTCGGCATGCCGCATGGCTAGCTGTTGATGATAACTTGAAGAGAAACAGTTGCCTGGGCTAGAAGCCTTTTTAAAATCTGATATTAATTGGTCATGGGCTGTTGTCACCTCATTAATCCAGCCATTGAATTTTTCAGCCATATTTTCACATTCTGCATCGCCAACAGTCATTTCATGCGATACATATAATGAACTATGAAAACCATCTACGCGCTCAGGATTTAAGTCTGGCAATTCAACAGATTGCCAGTGTGGCGATAAATGACATAACAAACGGTTCTGTTGTCCTAATGCCTCAATTTTATCATTCTTGATGTGCCTATTATTTTGATACGCCTGCTTAGATTTTTCTCTGTAATGGCATGCTTTATCTTGAATATGCTGGGAATACCTGGACATTTGTGTTGAAAGTGAAATAATTTGTTGGCGATATTGTTGCTCCATCATATTTCGCGCTGTAATTGATTGATCATAATCGGATTGTTGTTCAATCAACCTATCGATCTTTGCTTCTGTTAGCCGGAGCTCTTTCTTGAGCGTTTTAGCCGACTCTTCCAGCCCATCAAGGGCTTTTTTTGTGGAAACTGCCTGTCTATTTAGGTGCTCAAAACTCGCACGTAACTTCTCATAGCGTTTTTTGTCAATTTCAAAGGGAGAAGCATAAATAGGTTTTTGTTTGCGATATTGCCGCCGAAGAGTATTGTGTCTCTCTAATACCTTTTTATAGAGGCGACTTTTACCAAAATGGATACCGCAGCTATGCCATCTTGATTGGATCAGAGCTGGATAGCCATATTTTCCTTTGAGAAAGCCTTTATAAATATAAAGACATTCAGCTGGACCGGTTGCTCCAGCTAGAGCATTCATTAATTTTCTAGCGTGGGCTTCTTTCTCAGGAAATCTATCTGTTGAGCTCACGCTACCGCTTAATCGGGGTATTAAATATCTTTGCTCAATCCACCAACGCATTGCAGCCATTTCCGTATGGTTTTTGAATGCTTCTTTGCTGTTATTAGGAGAATTCTTTGAGGCGATTGTTATTTGTGAAATGTTACCAAAAATACAATGAGGCATCCCTTCAGGCCAAAGTTGCTGTATCAATTTATGCGCATATTCACGGCTTTCCCCACTGCCGCGTAACATCTGTACTATGGCTGCATCTTCTATTGATCGGTTCGCACTGTGTAATAGCGCATATCCATAATGAAGTGGTGTTGCGGAAAATTTATGCGGGCTGATTTCATAACATCCCTCAATTGGTATTGCGTAGTTTTCACCCCAAAGCAGGTAAGCTTCGCTGCACATCCTTACAAAATATTCCAAAGGAATATTAATCACAGTTGTATGACCATATATGTTAGCAGTTCCTGAGCGGCGCGTGTTTATCCCATACTCTATGGAAATATTTCCAGATCTTTGATTAAAAGATGTTTTTTTAATTGATACTTTGGCATAATTATCACGCTTAAGAGCTGAAATTATTTCAGCCCTTAGTAGCCACTGCATGACGATAGCTATTACACCTGGAGAAGAAATTGCTCTTTCTAATATGTGCTTTTGTTCACGACTTATTAAAGGTATTGCCCCTGCGCTTTCGGAGGAAAGCTGACATTGATGCTCTATTGTCCCAGGCAAGTTAATATTGGCTCCATTCTCTATATTTTCAGATGAATATTCTGGACTCAAGCTATTATTCCATGGCTTTAAATTATAATCTTTTGCACCGGGGAAAAACTCATACTCTACAGGACTAGATTTAGATGTACTGTCGATTTTAATATTCGTCACAATGCTAGATTGTCCATAATTACTCCACAGTCGCTCTCTATAGTGTTTATTTAGCTGAATTCTATGCTCACGATATAGTGTTGAGAATTCAGTGAAACTCCGTTGAGATAAGCTTGATGCATGCTCTACCTGCCCAAGAATACTTAATCTTCGATTTTTTGCTACAGGCTCTGAGATAATACGAGTTCGTTCAGCAGGTGTATCGATATCATGCGAGAAAGAGTGCCTATTTTTTTGTTTTCGTTTTTTCTTTTTTGTCTTAACTTCTACTGTTAGCTCATGTTCATCAGGCATGTAAGGTATGCCATAGACACTTAGCCCAGGTAATATTAAATCTTCCGCAGGAGCTGGCTTGGCACATTCAGTTTTAGTAGATATGGTATTGAGGACTTTTCTGTGTGTTCGTGACATACGATTATCTTAATTATAATCGCCCACCACACACAACACTAAAAATCATATCAAGGCATTTCATACAAAACAAGGGGGAAATGTTGAAAATTTTCCAACGTCTCTATCTGCTAACCAAGATATATAGTTGTGATACCAACCCTTGAGTGCCCAAGCTCCAATGAAACGAGCTTTCTTGCGTGATAATCTACAAGTCTTTGCTGTTTAGACATTTGAGAGCGCTTGGGTCCACCTTGAAAGGGGCAACACCAACCACTATCACCCGTTAGTTCTAAAACGAGCGTTGCATACCTTTTTTGAGCATAGGCATGTCGTAAACCATGCAAACTTTTAAATCCTAGGCTTCTTATTGTTTGCTTATAGGTATTCAGATGCTTAAAGTAGCTAACACCATCAGGAATTAACGAACTCCCCCTTGGTATTAATGATTGCAAGTTCTGTAGTAGTGCTTTTTGTGACTCAGTCGTAATTGGTATTTTCCGAGATATTCCTCCTTTCGTCCAGCTCGCTTTTAACTCAATATATCCATCCTTGATGGCATATGACGGAATAAATTTTAAACATTCTTCTCTGCGCAAACCAAATTCTTGCTGTAGTGATATAGATAATTGTAAGCATTGATCTCTAATATGATTTATTGGCAAACTGAATATTGCCTTTGATGATTTTGGCGTATATTCCCTCTTTGGCAGCCTATAGGATTTATTGTTTTTCTCAACAAAACTTTCTTTTCCAATTTCTCTGCAAACGTGACGAAGCACCGACATTCTATTCCTTAGTGCACCTGGCCCTAAGCCATCCTGCTGCCATGCATTAATCAAAAAACTTATACTTTTGGGTTTAAGGTGCCTTATATCAGAAATGGGGTATCCTCCGCTGTGCAATGTCTTGATAAAGGTTTTAGTCAACCTTTCATAATCAGCTCTTGTATTAAAAGACAAATTATTTTCCCTTTTATATAGCTTGTGTACACTATACATGGCATTGCGCATTAGCTGTTTTCGAGCCATTGCTTAATTTCCTTTAATATATGTTTGTTAGTAATTCCGCACCAATTCATCACAACATTGAATGCTGATTCTTGATCATTATCAATGCTTAGCTCATGATATGAGCGATAGATAAAGATTTTCCGAAAATATTCTAGATCCGTTAGGCCAAGCTGATTTAGTGATCCTCTGAGTTGCGTTCTGGACTTTCTTGTTCCTAAAAATTCGGAGATTGTTAATGGTTTATATTTATCAAGGATAGAGTAAAATACTCTACGATGCTCATCATTAAGAAAAGGGATATAGCGATCTTGATAGTTGTATGAAACCGCCTTTCTAATAATAACCCTGTCTATATAACAGTCGGTATATTTTAGCTTAATTGCCTCAGATGACTTCATCCCAAAGCTTTTTTGAAGAGTGCAAATATCCCTTGAAAACAAATTATCAATATCAGATAAACTGAAATTTTCTGTTGGCATACAGAATGTGGGCTTGTCTCTTCGTATTGAAAGTGTCTTGTTGTCCGGGAATTCATTATTGCCGAAATAAGTACATATATTTCGCAATACGGATATTTTGTTATGGATCGAACTTTCCTTATAGCCCTGGTGCTTCCAATATTTCAGAAGGCTAACAACTGCTTTTGATTGCAGTGTTGCAAAGCTTGATGGCAAATGATTGATAACTTTTAAATCTTTAACTACCAACATAGCAAAATTAACCTTTTTTCGATGAGTTGTTAACTTACCTCTATTTGATAACTCATGAAAACACCTTATCTCAGCGTTTAGTTTTGCTTCTCTCCCCATAATCTTCACAGGAACGCACCCAATGACAAAATGTTTAGTGCTAGTCGAGCGATCTTAGGTGTCACTACCTCCTAAGGTACGGCAATATGCCCCAGGGCTCGTTTAAGTGGGGTGCTTTTCCTCCTTTTCAACAGTTAAAAATTAATGGCTTATACTAGTCAAGCCGCGATATAGCCATATGAAGCAGCAGAAAGCTGTTCATACAGAAGATTAAAAAAACGTAAAAAAATAATAACTACTGCTTACTGATCAAAGCTTTAGTAAGCAAGAATATAAGAAAGGCCTCTCTTACAAACGCAAGTGTTCACGACTCATTGAGGCAACGTGAAGATAAGGTTTGATTGTGTCTTAACCGACAATAAAATGCAATAGCAGGTCTGATGAATTTTTAGGTATAGAGTGTGCTTCTACACAGGACCGACCCCAAGATCTTTATGGCCCAAAAAAATGCGCCTGAGCCATGGTATGAGTATTAGTGATACTTGCAAAACGCTAAAAATCTTTCGAGCGAGTTTCTATAAGTACTTGAGCATGCAGTCGACAGATAGCGATTAACTATTTAACAAGCGGTCCCAGTTTATCATGATTTCTTGATTCAGTTTTTAACCCCAATGATTCGGAAAGAAGAGAAACAACTAGGGTATTCAGACTGACATGCTCACTCTTCGCTCGGCGAGTTAATCTTGCATGCAAGGAGCGTGGAACACGCTGAACCCACTTGCCACTTGAAGCTTCTACGTCACCAGGCTTAGGAATGTCCATACCTTTTTCTTTTGCAGCAGCAACCCAGCACTCAATAGCATCATAGCCATTAGCAATAGTTTCTTCAATCGTTTCGCCATCAGACATGCAGCCAGGCAAATCGGGAAACTCGATTAAATATCCGCCGCCATCATCTTGGTTCAATTCACGAATTGTGAAAGGATATTCAGGCATCTTCATCATCCACCTCCAAGCGCTCAATGAGCGCAACAAATCTCTTGATATAAACCGGCTTTATAGGCCGATGGGCGGGAACACAAAGCAGCTCAACCCAGTCATCATGATCGAATACCACATGGCTACCGCCAGTCTTGCGAACCGCAACTCCGTACTGCTCAGCTAACGTTTCCAGCTGTTCGATGCGCCAATCCTTAGGATTGGCCTTCATCTTCTGGAGTGTTTTTTCGCGTTTTGCCATACTTCATATAGTACTACATATAGTACTATATGTCAAATGGATAGTAATCAAGCTGATATAGCAGCTCTTGTTCAAGTAAGAGATAGATTAGGGTTCGCATTCGCAAATATGCCCTAATTATGAGGCGATTGCTCCATAACCTTATGATATTTATCATTTTTTAGCTATGTTTTTACTGTGCGCGAAATACGTCACTGGAGGGATGTCTTCTCCAGTGACGTATTTCGTGCAGGTCAAATTATGCGAAGATCATCATTATAATTTTTGAACAATTAAGATTACTGCACTTCTACACAGGGCCCACAAGCCTATGCGGTAATAAATCAAATACCTCCTGTCTTGTGGGCTTGTGCATAAGTGCTTCAGGTTTGCAGCTGAAAAAATATACAGAAAATTCCGCATTCATAAAACTAGCTAAAGGCGGTACGCGGTGATGGCCAACATGTTAGTGCTGTTATATATTGAATTATCAGCAATAGATAATGAGGATGGATTATTTGATAGAGCTGAACTTGTAATGATTGCCAGGAGCATAAAAGCTCCTGGCGGGTAAACACTTAATGCAAAAGGTGGCTAACCATTGTAGCAACTGTCACAACACCTGTAATAAGCCCAAGATTAAGAGACATTTTTCTGGCAAGACTGCCTTCTAATAATCTCATCTCTCCTCGCAGATCATCACGCATTTGATGAGCATCATCACGTATCTCAGCGCGGATTTCATGCATTTCTTGCTTAAATTGAAATATTGCGTTTTCATTCATTGCATCAATCTCATCTCGACTATAGAGGTTTTGTGCTAAAACGTCAGCTAGAAGCTCTGCTTGCTTTTCTGGATGCACAACGTTCGCCTTTCTTAACATTTTAGCATACTCTAACGTATCAAAGAATAGTTTCTTGGCCATGATAACTCCATGATTTTACTGAAAAATGGCCGCTACCACCACTGTGGCAACGACCGAAAATGATCAAATACAGGAAGACTCTTGCTGTATTGAGTACTTTTCAAATAACTTTTCAATAAGATCCGTAAGCTCATAATGCCGCTCTATCAAAAATGCAATGTCATTTTTTCTGACAAACATCTCTCTAGAGCGAATGAAATTTATTTCGCATTTAATCCTGTGTATTGAACCTTCAAGATCAAGATGCTCAAGCTCTCTGGAAATATCGTTTTTAGCCAGATTATTTTTGCAATAAGTTAACATGATACTATTTCCTCATATATCATGAGAACTCCCCTAGTGGAGAGTCCCCACTAGGGTTAAATCAATCAATTGTTATGATTCGTCTTTTTTATCCAACAGCTTCAAATCTCGCACAATAACCTGTGCAGACTGACGTTCTTGCTCAAATTTGTCAGTCCAGTGGTTATAAACTAACTCACCGGTAATAAGAATCTTAGAGCCCTTATTGACATATTTCTCAACAACTTCTGTCAGGCCATTAAAAGCCACCAAATGATGCCAGTGTGTTTCTGATCGTTTCTCACCATCAACCTTATAACTTTTATTAGTTGCAAGGCTCATGACGGCAGAGGGTTTTTTACCTTCTGATCGTGAAACTTTCGGATCATCACCAACATGACCAACCAATGTTACTTGATTAAAACTACTAGACATGATTTTATCTCCATCATTAATAAATATAAAAACGGAAATAAAATATCTTTGCCGAAGCGCAGAAATAATATTCCCGCACATGCGGCAAATGTAGATAGTGTTCTTCATAAAAAAACAGTAATAGCTCAATTAAATGAAGACTGCACTACGACCTTTGCAGGTAAATAACCATCACAGATGGTAATTTAAGAAATTGCTTCTCTTACTATCTAGTAAGGCTCACGACACAATAGAAGCAGACGTGAAAAACAATCTTTATTATAATCATAATCAGTCTTATTGCAAGTAAATATCGAAGATTTTTAATTTTTACTCTAACTTTGACAACTTAATCTCAAGCGATTGTTTTGCAGACTGCCCCAAAGAAGGAAACCACTCCGCTGATAAGGCACTTTTTATTTTTTCGTGATTGAGCTCTTCATTATCTGGCTTATAATGACATATTGTCCCTGTGATTCTGTGCAGTAATTTAGTGCAATTATTCATTTGTTGATAATAACTAGCCCTATCAAGAATAGCGAATATGTAAAGGGTTTTTAGCTGATTAATAATTTTGTCATATAAAATTAGCAATCGAATATAGTCTCCTGCAGTCCTGCAGTTACCTGATAAGCGAATGACATCACCCAATGGCTCAACCTTAATGTCTCCGAACTGTTGTAAGGCTTTCGCAAAGCTTTCTGATTGCTTGCTGAGACCTTCAATTATGTTGCTTATATCTTGCTCCCAATCATACAGGGTGACAAGTGCGTGTGGATCGCCTTTTTGTGCTTTAAAGTAAATACTGTGGAGCTTTATCAGTGCTAGCTCAGGCCTTGATAGCTTATTGTAGGTTTTATCTTGATAATAACTTAATAGTTGTTTTGTTAGTGGCATATACTCTATTTCTTGCATGGCGACCTCGCTTAGTTACTTATTGGTTTCAAAAATATTGCCCGCCAGTACTGACGGATTAACTTGTCTTTCTTTCATTGCGATACGATAAACGGTCTCTTCGATGCCGAGAACACTGTGGTAACTATAGCCCTGGCAGTCTTCAGATTGATAGGTATTGACTTGATTAATTAACTCTAGTTTCTGAATATTATTCTCAGTCGTAAATTCTAGCAAAGATATTTCTGTCAAAAAAATAGAGTTTTTGAAGTTTTTAGATTGATATATAGCGCTGCTCACATTGGACCCACTATCATTGATACGGGCTTCGATCCATTGATGAAGCTTTTCGATCATCTTTGGCATTCTATCGTTTTCATCGCACACATCATACTTATTTGTCTTTTGTCCCATCTTTAGCTCTGTTACATCATTGCTACCACCTAATTTTTTTAAAATTAAAGAGTAACGTTCATTCTTATACAACCAACCAGCAATATCAGCATCAAGCAATTGGCCAAGAATGAATATTTTTGTTAATTCTCGAGGTGATGGTTCCAGCACTTCATAGCTTCCTGAATAGTAATGTGATTTTTCAGGAAACCCACAGCATACGACAGACCATCGACCAAGAGGATTTTTCCGATTATCGAAAATAAGATATGATCTATTAGCATAATCTGATAGTTTTTCTACGAGCGATGTAATGAAATATTCATAAGTAATAACAGGCTCTAATTCAGCGATCCCTTCAGGTGACTCACCCAGAGGTAGCAATTTACCTTGACGCTCCATAAGTGATGTAACAATACTCTCAATACACTCATTAAATCCAGACAAAGCATCATCTTGGCAGCATTGAAGCACTACCGCAGCTTTATGCAGAGGTCTTTCGTAAAGTTTATCAAACCAATAGGCCGTAGCACTTACAGATCGGCTAACTTTTTTGATCAAGCCTTTAACCATCTTGTCATTAGATAGATTTTTATTGATAATAACTAACTCAGGCACTGTGCTTTCCCCTGATGTTGCCAATCACCATCCCATTGATTTATTGTTGATGACATTCCCGCAATGCTTGTTGGTAAGTTATCTTGTTCATTATCTGGCAGTGGCAGTCTTACTTTGTATAGCTGCCCCCCTTCGAGCAAGCAAAATGCTTGGCCTCGTGGTAGATTTAAAAGATCACTGGGAGTTAACATGGGCTCCTCAGATGTAGATAATCTGTCTTCATTTGAAGATTGAAAATAAACACCAGCACTAAAATCCGCTGTATCAGAGACGCCTGTGTAAGCCGTCACACTAACCAATGGTACTTTTGGTAGTTGATCGATCAATAGATTTGCGGTCTTCTCCTCTTTGACGCGCAACATAATAATGTTGTTCAGATTGCCTAGGTTTTGGCCTGCCTTAGCCATATTCCCAAGCCTTGCTTCAATATCAGAGCATGTTTGTGTGTAAGCCGTGATATGGAACCCTGCTCCTCGCGCCTTGTTAAGTAATTGAGTAAACTCATCTGCTGCAACTTCATTAAATTCATCCGCATGTAAACATATCGTTGGTTTTTCGCCACTATCGTGAGGGAAGCCACCATCGATGCCGTATTTATATATTCTTCCAGACACTGAAACTAGATCCGCTAGCATGGCATTGCCAACTGCTGTTGCAACTGTAGCATCAGTAAGAGCATCTAACCCAACATAAACAATCTTTCGATTTCGTATCACTCCTAGCCAGTCAAATACAGCCTCTGCCTTGTCCAGTGCATTATAGTCCGGTGAGAGTAGATTAGATACATTCCCTGTCGTCAGCTTTTCCAGCAAAGGACCTAAGCTTGCAGTAATCTTGTCGTAGTAAGTTTTATCATAATTACATGTCTCGATTAATGATTGGAGTACGCTATCTTCGTCAGCAAGCCCTCGCTCTTGCAGAACTTTTAACGTTGCATTCTCGTAAGACACAGGCCTTTTTTCGGTAGAATATGAGCTTATATAGTCATTGATCCAGTCAAATAAACTAGCATGGATATGAACAGTCACTGATTGTAAATATAGATCCAGCAATGCACGCATATCATAAATATATCGCCGAAGTAGCTTGTAGGTTGGACGCATACCCATTTTCACTAATGCAATACTGATAATATTAATGAATCGCCAACCAAACTCTTTAAAAGCGGATGAATCGCCGCTACCAGGTAATTGATTTGCAACTCGTGTTGCCACCTCAGTTATTTTTGAGAAACTCCCTATGGGGTTATATTGTGCCGAATCCTCTGGAAATCCTAGATGGAAAATAATAAGGTCGTCATGTCTACCCGCCCGCCCAGCTTCGGTATACATTCGTTTCAGCAGATCGCTATCTCCTTTTGGGTCAATAACAATCACGACATCTCCCCGATGAATATCCTGATTTATTAATATCTCTGCTAATCGCGTTTTTCCAACACCTGTTGTTCCTATCACTAATGTGTGGTTCCCCCTATCAACAAGGGGCATAGTTACTGATTTTTCATACATTGATACTCCATGCAAGGCAGGCAGACCACCTACCGGCGGTAGTGGCCTTAAAGGGTTAAGCCAATGATCGCTTCTTGTCAGCTTTGTGAGATTATTTAGAATCGGTCGGTTTTCAGCATATAGCTCTAGTCGTCTGGCCAGCTCATAACGTTTTGGTTGATTTGCATAGCGTTGATTTTCAGGTTTTGATAAGTCTCTTAGACGCTGCGTATGCATTGGAATCCACTTAAACCCTTTGCCAAGAAAAAGCACCTTCTGACTAACAGGAATATCTGACATTTTCGCTTTATAGCGGGGTAGACGATGTATATGTCGCTGGTAGCGGATAACTTGAAGCCCTTGGGCAGCCCTATAAACTCCAAAACTTATAAGAGCTATAACAACTACTGAGCTTAACTGTCGTGATAGCATAAAGACGGATGGTTGGCCCAATATGATAACTAGAGCAATTAGACAAGCCCCCGTGGAGTACAGCTCTGAAGGTGGTCTAAGCTTGTTTTCTAATGGATATATTTTGCTCATATTCGCCACCACTCCATCACCGCAGAATAGGTTGATTCAATGAGCTGCTGCCCCAATAATAGCTCTAAAATTATCCATAAAAAAAGGATTTTCCAGCGCAACTGTTGTAAGTTTGTGGTATAATTTGAGTTCATGTTATGGATTTTGTTGTACTGACGAATAACCCAAGGCCAGGTATAAACGACAGTGGTAATAATCACTAATCGCCAACAAAAAAATGCCTCTTTATGAGATGATAAAAATACATGTAAATCTTCCTCAGCTGATGGAAAATAGGTACCAAGACAGATCAATAAAATACCCATGACTGAAAAAACAAATACTGTAGCGATGAGGAAAAAACCGCTTTTTAGGAATACTCGCTTAAACATAGGCATCCTCAGCCCAAAAGGAATAACAAATGAACAAAGAAAACGTCAAACAATTTTTCAAAACTGCGTTGCGCATTTCATGGAAAGCTTTTCTCTTTGTTTTTATTATTTCATTGAAAGCGCATGCTAAACGTAGCAAACAGTATTGCAAAGATCTTGATAAAACCCGCGAAGACCTCATTCTAGAAAATAAACATGACATTGCCGATGAAGTTGGGATGTAGACCAAGCAATATCTACGCACTACAGAATCGCATGCAAAGTTATCTCTAATCATAGCGATGCCACCTCCGCTATCTTAGCAGCCCCCGAGCTAATGCTTGAAGCACCTGTGCTGCCTGCTTTGCTAGCAGGTGCTGTTAATTTCCCAACAAGTCCATCTAGGGCAAAACCAGCTCCTACACCAAATGCCCCCATTAAACTAAACCAGAAGAGTGGGAGAGCTACCATCATGCTCCCAATAATAAAATCTGCTATCGTGGCTTGCGGAGTATGCTGGTTAAACCAATTAGCATAGAGCGCACTAATCAATGCTTGATCGACATACTGTACAAAATGCCACAAGTAAGCCCAAAAAATTAATGAAAAAATAATGAATGTTGCAATAACCATTGTGCGGACACGGTACCCACTAAAGACCAACGCAAACGGTAATAGTGCATACACAACCATCAATAAAAGCGCTCGGATAATAGGTGTTGCTTGTTGGATCGCATAGAGCTTCGGGTACTCATCAAGCTGTTGCCATAGCGTACCTAATGCGGAAGCAACATGTGAGTATCCCGATCCGGACACAATATCATTAGAACCATCGAAACCATTCCTGGCAGAATTACCTATAATTGCCTTAACAACATCGTCAGAATCGTTGAGATTGAGGTGCAAACGGCTATTCATCTTCTGCCATACTGTCGGTAATGTCTGTAATAATCTGTTATGTAAACCATAACGTTGGTCTTCCCACCAATCCAGACAAGAAGGCTTGCCCCACTCTGGTTCCTCATTTGTTTGAGCCATATCCCAGTCCCTATCACTCCTGAAAGAAAACCCTCTGATGGGCTGCTCAGCATGCAACGTATCATAAAAGCCTGGCGTCTCTAAAAACAAATGTGACCCTAGCCATTCAGTATCTGAATTACCATACTTATCAATGCTACGCTGCTCCTGAGCATTGTAGTGGTCTTCCGTTTTACCTGATGCCTCTCGTAAATATTGACTTCTTGCTGGCAAAAAGCATTGTTGATAAAACTGACTGGTTTCTTGCTGTAATTCAGGATCATGTATTTTGGTCATATTGACAGTTTCGATCATTCGCCGCAGTTCTGGAACGCAACCCATTTGAACATTCATTGCACTTGTAAAGCCCTCTGATATCTTAATCACAAGGTAAAAAATAAGAGGAACTTTTGTTGGGGTAATAATTTGACTGAATGCTTTATCATAAGTGGTCCCAGAATGACCTACTTTTGCTGTTGCATTGCCACACACCGGCTTGTAACTAACAACCTCAGGACTTATTGACACCAGCGGCTTAACTGCCAACACAATTATGACCACCATCATAATAAAATCGACCTCTATTCTTCTTAGTGTGATCTCTGAAGCAGATTTAGCACCCATACTGGTATATGGCTCAAAGGTATTTCTAATAAGCATGACTAGAAAAGGTAGGTAGGCTATTCCTGTTGACACTAAGAGATCCCAGACAGCTTCATATTGCATCCAGCCAAGGATTGTCGTGTACATTTCAGGAAATGACTGTACCCCCAACATTATGTTGCCTCCCTCTGTTGCAAGACAGCACCTCCTTGCATTTGCGGCATAGGCCCACTACTGTTTACAGGCGTCCTCGCTGCTACGGCATTTTGAGCATGATAATATTGAATAATTGCTGAAGCAGTATTGGATGTCATCTCTTTGCGCACTTGATGCTCAAATGACATTGACTGCAAATCATCGTCGAGTGCCTTAATTGCTTTATGTATCTCAGCTTGGGCAGGTTTGTTAGCTGCTATGACAGGAACCTGTGAACCGGTGATCAATAAGCGTCTAGCAAGAATAGCCTCATCAAATACTCTACCTGCTGCGATCTCTTCAGATAGCTTACCGATCATAATAGTCTGGGTCGTAGGATCCATTGTTCCTAATGCCCGTATCACAGCCTCATTAACAATGACACCGGGCGCTGAAACTGATAAAAGATTTTGTCGATTAACCGATATATTTCCCTTTACTAAATCTTTTAATTGACTAGCAATAGTCTCAGCACATCCGAGCTTATTCTCATTATCGCAAGTATCTATCCAATAACGTAAGCCGCGACCTGGGATCTGGCTTTTTTCACAGTCATCGCACGTTGAAACATTCAAGTCTCCCACAGTAATAACTGTCCAGTTTGCGGCCTCTTCTGGTGTTGACCATATAGCTGTAATACGTTGATATTCCTTATCCGAGCCAGGGGAAGACGCATCATCAACATTACGATTAAGGCTGACATTATATCCTGCAATAGCTGTATCATGTATAACCCGCACTAGCGGTTGATTTCTACCGCCTGCCATCTTATGGCCATCGCTTGATGCACCCTGTACCCAGGGAATACCGTTATCACCGCCCTCTTCACTAATCTTTCTCATTGCCTCTGAAACATCAGTATCTCCATGGCTTGCTGCTAACGCAATTTGTTTTTTAAAATGATTATTAATAGATACTGTTGCAAAATCCTGGTAAGGATTTTCACCACGCCCAATTTCTCTTTTCATTGCACTACAGTTTTTTGTGCTTACACTTAGTGAGGCATTAGCACCTAGAAGATTATTCGATAATGCGTTATATAATGACGGATTTGTTCGCTGTAATTCATACATTGGCCACTGAGATATGGCTGCTGTTGTATTCCTAACAACATCTTTCGTTAAACTTTCAATTTTGTAGGCATCACCATTAAAATAATTCTCAATACTCACTGCTGGATTAAACACTGAACACCCTTTACTGGTGTCTAGCCCAGATTCCGCTTGTAAGTGTATGGTTGTCGTATCTTTACTTGCGGGCAAAGAGAAATCGTTGCCACCACCAATTTCATAGTAAAATGGACTAGTCCCTATAGGCACGACTGAATCTGCGCCAGCACTAACAAGATAACTAATAAGTGCGATAAATAATGCCTTTTGTTGCTGTTTAATCATAGTGTCCTCAGCTTAATATTTAACTTTTGCTATCAAATGGCCTTCATGTGGAATACATCCCTCATATTTTCGCCAAAGCAACCAAGCGTAATTTCCTTGACTAATATCATTGGGAACATCTTTACTTCCCCCTTTCATAGTAATGCTTGAAGATTCACCAAATATCTCGCATCGCTTGTTCACAACCGGAAAGATAAGCTGCCATTGTGTGTTTTTATCATTGATCTCAACTGTACTTACGCCACAACCTTTTTTTGTACTACACTGCTTTGGCATTGAATGATTAACCCAATGCTCCGCCGATGAGTGATCAGTAATATATGCCGCACGTTCAGCAATAACAGCCCCGTCGGTGTAATCATTTGATCCAACTATGACACCTTCCAATGGATATAGACTCCCCCAATCACCAATAGTATTAGCGCCTACCAGACTTTCGAGACTCTTTATATCTAGTTCAGCCAACCCAGAACGCCATGTCAGAATATCTTGTAAACTTGAGTAATAAACCATTCCTATCTTAACTGGACTTGGAAGAAGCCAACGTCTGAACTGGGAAAAGAAAACAAGCCCAGGGTTTCCCAAGATAGCAACGTCCTTGAAATGCAGCTTATTTTCAGTCGGCAAGGTCAGAGGTTGATTGCCGCCACCTAAAGTCATTCCAGATTGTGCCTCTAATAATGGTGAAAGGAGTGAAATAATCAATCTATCATCGGTTTGTGCGGGTAAATAAGGATCTTGATCCGGTTGAGTAAATACCGACACCACAAAATCTGGCAAAAAATGCCGGATGTATAGCGTTGTTGCTATTTTAGGGTGTAACGGTGAACCATCTTCCCAAACACACACCCCTTTCACTGACCAGTGCAAACAGTCATTAACTCCAGTTACAGATGCTTGCTCAGGTCGTCCTGGTGTCATCAGTGGCACTTGTGCAAACAGAGGGAACGCCAATATCATTAGTAACATAGATAGTGATATTTTTTTCATTCCCATACCTCATCTTCAGTGGTAATTTGTTGCTTCATTTCCTGCGCTACCCTCATTGCAGCAGCGTATTCATCAATACCGTGCTTTTCCATAAGAGTTTGTCTATAGAGCTTTTGTTGGGGATTAGTCATAACCAGACTTAAATATTCGCGTGGCGGTATGTTTCGAAAGAGGAATGAATGCTTTTTCCCTAACAAAACACCCTCCGAATAACAGCCATCCTGCTTAGCAGCATTTAAGAGCATTTGTTCATCTTCTATCGATAAGGTTTTAAATCGTTTTATATCGTCAATTTGCTCTTGGCCACCAACGACCAAGCAAATCCATGTTTCTAGCATGGCCAATATCTTCTTTGACTCATTTGGCAAGTCGCGAACATGTTGTGTTGCAATCCATAACCACAACCCCAGCTTACGCGCCATTTTTGCCACTAACACCAGCAAACCCGCAATAATGGGGTTTTTGGTTAAAATATGAGCCTCATCAATGGCAAGTATGATAGGCCTTCCATCAGTACGTTTTGATTCAGCCAGTGCCATTACTTTGTTCAAACATCCGATCACAGCAAGCGCGAGATACAATGATTTCTCATCATTCTCATTATCTTCACTTTTTGTACCTTTGAATCGTGATAAATTTACTAATGTGACGTCATTAATTGGCCATGGCTCACCCGGCCGATTGAAGAAGGTCCTAGCAGTTGTATCACGTATAGATAGACGAATATTATGATGCATTTCTCGCAGTCGCTTAATAATATCCAGCTCTTGAATTGAATCTTGTTGCGTAATTAATGTCTCAATACCTGTTAAAATATCCGTGATGGTAACTTGCTGCTTGCCAGCATCCCGCGCATCTTTTGCTGCCTGCATCAGAATATCCATCAGGAGCATAGCATCTGTCCGTGTGAATTTTTCTTCTTCTTTTCTAATACCTCCCGTTACTAACAACCTTAACGCCAAAGACATTTCGCTAAAGTAATCCCGTACATCACTCTCACTGCTTTCTTCCTCGCAATTCTCTGGGATAGTGAATTTACTTGTCGGACGATTTAAAGAGTCAATAAGTTGCTTTTCTTGCTGTTCAATCATCTCATGTTGATTAAGCGCTGTAATTGCATCAGCGAAGGGGTTCAATGATTGTGGGACTGTGAAGTCGACCTTGTTCACTGATTTACCGTGCTTCTCATAGAATTTGGCCAGTAAATCAAATGATCCACCTGCCTCTAAAATCACAAGGTATGGATTGTGCCGTGCAAGAGAACTTGTCATTAGGCTAGACAAGAGGTTTGATTTCCCTGTCCCTGTATCTCCGACAATAAACATATGTGCGTTATTCACCCAGTCTGTCAGTGGATCATGACCTATGGGTTCTCCGCCCCGGTTAAAAAAACCAGCACTCACCTCAGAAGAACCTCGAGAACGGCCGTACAATGGCAATAGTTTTGCAATATCACTCAAATAAAAATAGCGAGAGCGGTATAGGTTTTTTTTATCAAAGTGATAATCGTAATTCATTGGCAAAAATGTGAGATAGTGCTGTACAGGTAAAAGATCATTGGCATCACTGAAAGTTTTTAAACCATTGGTATTCAATAGCGCTGATAAGGTGTTTCGCTGTTGTTTTAATTCAGCGCTAGTTTCTGCTTTCAAATAGACATTGATAGCTGTTGGGAATAAATAGTTTTGCTTTTCTATGGCTTGCTCAGCCTGATTAACTGCTGACTTTGTCAAAATTGCTTTACTTTCTTTACCAATAGCACTTTTTTTCACTCGCTCTAAGTGGCGAGTGACTTGACGCTGACAAATAGCAACAAATGTCATATTTAAGATACTACCCGCAGGCAATTTGTCGAATAAACTATACGTATTATCAAGGTGAGGCAACTCTGCTGTTAATAAACCCGCTTTAGGGCTCTGCCGTAATGATTGAATGCTAACGACCTGATGATAGTTGTCATCAAACACCCACCCGTCTTCAACGCTTTCAGGTGTGCTAAAAAATAATTGCTCAGACAAGTCCCACCCATGAGGAATATCTTGAGGGAATGGGCAGGCAGCAAGCAGCTTGTTAACATCATTATCAAACATTTTAGGGCTTGGATTAAACCAGCGAACAAGCCAATCATAAAAATCAGCACCATTGATAACGCGTGCACGGATACCAATAGCCTTAAGTTGACGAATGAATATCCCGACAATCTGTCGCAATTTTTCAACACGTGCGCTAAGAGACTCATTGTTCCCATTGCTATACCAACGATAAATAACAAGGCGGACGCGCCGCTCGGATGCTTTGAATCTTGTTCCGGAGACCACACGATCATAGAAAGCGCCACAAGGCTGCGTTAAGAAATCAAAATGCTCGGACATGATATCAAGGTGTGCCTCCTTAAGTGGATTTGTCTTACTCTCACTGAGTTGCTTTTCTAGCTGCCCATATACATCATCCAGCCGCTCGTCATCTTGCACATAGCATTGAACTATCCACGGATCATTAACATCCTGCGGAACTGCGTCACCAATCATCCATTGGATCTGCTTCACTAGGGCTTCAAGATAATCCGCAGAACGAGACTCTACGGGAGCCATCGTAACCTCAAGACATGAGCCGACACTCTTGCCATCGCTTAACAGAAAACATTTGTTCTCATGTGAATACTCTTTCCATGGTAAGTGCCCTGTAATACTTTGGGGCATAGCATAAGCAGCAACGCGCCCATTGTTAGATACACAGTCATCCGTACCCTTGTTACGCATAGTAGCTACCACTTGATGTTGACACCTCGCCAGGCATAGCGAAGTGTTGAGACTTATAAAGGAAAAATGCTGTCTGATAGCCTGGTACTGGTGCCTCATCATCTCCAGCTAGATGTGGGTAAACATAAAGCGTTACCTGCGGATTAGGAATTAGGGGAAATGTATTTTTATTGCTTGTTACATTCAATCCCGCGGCAGTGCTTGGCTTTGTGTTTGCTGAATTTATACTATAGGGCTCAGGTAATTGAGAACGCCAGCTCTCATGCCCTGGAGCCTCGCGATCAAGCATCGACTGATGGTAGATCTGAGCCATGGTTGGCGAATCGTTTGTGTACAAACCACTGCTTGTACTTGAACAGCCTACAACCATTAAGCTAGTCGAGATGATGGCGACGATAAGTTGCACTATCTTGCGCATAACGTATTTTCCTCCCCTCAGGGTTATAATCAATTTTTATTTCATGTTGAAAGTTAATAGCCACCTGACGATACTTTCCATCTTTTGTTATTGGGCGAACGACAACTGCATCAAAACTCTGATCAAGTCTTTTTTTCAGCCAGTCATCTGCGTCCTTCGTGCTATTGGACATCGCTTGCCCTAAAACATAGCGCCCTTGATTTCCTGTCACGCCAGAAATAAGGCTATCACCTGATGCTAATGTTGTTGTCTCGCTGTTAGAATAAGCATTAGCAGCACCGCTTGCTGCGTTTAATCCCATGCCAACAGCTAAATATCTAGGTGCATTGGTATAGAACTTACCATCAATACAAGGGTTCCCATATTGATCGGATATCCACCCGAGTGCATTATTATCATCAGAATCACTCGCTTTATTATTATTGTTTGAAGACTGTGTGCTAATCGTTCCATCTTGGAAAATAAAGGTGACCGATGTCACATAACCTCGCACACACTTGTTCCCTTGTGTCCCCACATTATTCATCTCACCTACCGCGTAACCACTAGCAACCATCCCTGATATCTCGGGCAAATAGAGACCATTGGCCGTTAAGTTATCTTGCCCAATAATGAGTTTAAACGGGTAAGGATCATCAAGCTTACCATCAATGGGAACCCGCCCTATAAGAGTGGTTAGTAAGGCTGTATTGATAGCTGTCGCATTTGGTGGAATTGTATAATAAGGAGCTTTATCTATTTTTTCTGATTTAGCTCCTAATTGATTATCTTCGACACTATCATCTACCTGTGTGTCATGATGATAGCCTGATAAGTCGTTAATTATAGTGATAGTTGCCCCACCACTTTCTAACAGATCTTGCTGTTCCGGCACCGCTGGGGCAGGTCCGGCATTTTCTTTCAAGCTATCCCAGTTACTATCAGGCTTGCCGGAATGAGATTTTTCTTCAGAAACTGTTTCCTTATCTCTCTTGTCACTGGCCAATGATAGTCTATCTCTTAGTACACTTAACGAACTTTGGTAGGTATTAACCTGGCTTTTTAATTCCTTGTTATCTTTAATAACCTGCTCATTTTGCTGCTGTGTCTTTCTAAGTGAGGCTGTTAGCGTTTTCAAAGTTTCGGTCACCGTATCACCAGACGCTGTATCGGTCGTTACTTCCTGCAAATGACGCGCTTCTTCTTGAGGCATTTTTTTGGTGGTTGCACACTTCGTCAAAATCGTTATTACACCCATTGCAAAAAGCATAATAACTAAAAACTTAATTGGCTTTCCCGTTCGCTTATCCATTTTTATCTCCCAAAACCAGATAAGGCCTGATTAAAGGGAGCTGATGATGTCAATAAAACTGTTGTTGTATCAGCTTTCGAATAACGATCTAACAATTTTTGCTTAGGATAGAATAAACAGCTCTGCCATCGTCCTAATATTTCAGAGGGAGATAGCTGGACTGAGTAATCATTCATATTTCTGATTAAAACAGCCGTGGTATATAATGATCCGCTATGCCATGACGCTAGAGGCATTGCAATAACGTTATGGTTAGTTAATAAATGAACGGTTTTTTGAGTATGCATCGGCACACGATAGATACCTGTAGCATCACCTCTTAATCGCTGTGGTGAGTATAATTGTTGTAAGACATAACGGTTGAGGCTAATTATTGAGCTGCTTTCATCAACGGATTGATCATAAATTTTTTTACGATTACGGACTTTCACATCATTCTTATCAATAATAACAAGTGGATTCTCTGGCCCACTATTAACAGGGATCACATCTATTAGGTAGGTTTTGCCAAAATTAGATGCATCATCTCCAATCACTGAGTGGACTAATAATCGCGTCTTTGGAAAGGCTTTCTTCGCTGTCAAATACAATGTGCCATCATTATTCATTATTTGTAACATGTCAGTAGTCACACTAGCTTGGGGCGATGCAATACTGACTTTAACCTGGCTTGGAAATGTGATCATCCGCTCTATCCCAACGGGTAAAGGCATAAGAATCGGTTTCTTTTTATAGATAATATGTTGAGACTCTGAATCGGATCCGGTAGCTAATGCTGACGCATAGATAGCTCCTGGCAGAACAATTAGTAAAACAGCTGTCAATAAATGAACAAATCTCATAACTAACCTCAAATCATCGTTTTTATTCGTTTTGGCGCACGGACAAATCCATCAATTGCAAGTCCGTAGGGATTTTGATGCAAAGATACTGGCAATCTAACAATTCTTAGCGGGTAGAGGATCTCAACATCCTTTGTAACAACGCCTTCTTTTGTCTCCGTTAAACGCATATCCATATCAACTTCCCAGGTATTAGTTCCGAGCTGTTTGACTTTCTCGATAGAATAGGATTCTCCCTGCATCCCTTGCAGGATCCGAACACGAGCAAGCTCACCTGATTGTAATTTATGTTGTTGCTCTTCTCTCAGTAACTGAAAGAATGAAGGCGAAAGGTAACTACGCCATTGATTAAGATTTTTATCATAATCGCTATCACCGCTTTGAGGCCAGTAATTTATTTCTTGCCAAAGCTGCATGGCAAAACTATAGACATAGGGCAACGGAATCGCATTTGCCTTCTGGGTAATTCCTTTCGATAAATCGGGTGGAATATATACTTGCAGTTGCTTGGGTGTTCTTGCCCAACCAATCCACATCATAACAGTAGCAAACGATAGAACAACAATAATCACCCACTGCAGCATAATGACATTTTTTTTCTGATCCAAGATATTCCATGTTCTGAATGGCAATGCTTTACCCTTCACGGCCGATCCCCCAACGTTGCTGATTAATGACATAGTAATTCCCTATACCTATACGCTGACATAGCAGCTTCAACATCACCGCTGTATACCCAGCTGGCTTATCTCTCTTTATGCGTCCTAATAACTTGACAGCTATATAAGTTGCGAATAACGCAACGATATTTGTTATCAAAAAAGCTGGCCATAACATATGAAAAATTGTTAAGAATACGATGCCTGATACAACAAAGCAGATTGACCACATCCCAATAAGTACTATCAATGTTTCTTGCAGCGTGCAGCCACTAAAAAGCGAAATTGGCATTAATGTATCAACATACGACAGCGGTAGCTGAATATTTTCATCGCCTACTGTCATTACAGCCCCTTGCCGATGCTGGTTAAATCATCTGCTGATGTGTACGCAATAAGGCATATCACTGCTCCAAATGCACATAGTCCAAATGTGATAAGACCAGATACCAGTGCGCCACGAATCTCTCCTGTTTTCCTAGCATCAGCTAATGCCTGTATAAAATTATTTGCGCAATATATAAGTGTTGCGAAAAATAAGCCTCCAGCGACAACCTTAATGCCCGCCACCAAATAGTTCACGGTTGTTGAAACACCATCACTCATGCTGCTGATATTAGATGCACTATTATTATTTAGTAAGCCCGCACGTGAAGTATTAGCAATGACATTACTAATAATCCAAATGCTAATAGCGACTTTGCATGACAACCATCTTTTTTTCATATTAACCCCTATAACAAACATGCCAAAATAAGCCCAAGCAGTACAAGCACTCTAATAACTAACCACATAACATCAGAAGCAACTTTGTCATGTAACTGCCGCATAAATCCAAAAACACAATATCCAAGGATGACACAAGCAATAACAGCTGTAAGTGAACGAATCAAAACAGCCATTGCAGTTGCATTAATTTGTGCTGTTGCCTGAAAGGCAGATATAGCCTCTGTGCTAACCATGTATACTCCCCTTATCCTCATTAGCCGAAATCCAAGGCGATTCACTATAATCACCTTTGATAGGGATTATTTGATTAGCTGGCTGAGAAATATTGTTAAGTTTTTGGTTGATGCCCGACTGAATCGCTCTCAAATCATCGCGCAACCAGTCATAGTGAAACAACTCTCTGGTGTTTGGTTGAGCTTCTGCTTCTGCCTGATTTACCAATGGTAGTATCATGTCGATTTCATGATTAATACTAGCTAATAGCGCATTTTCAGCATCTTGTTCTGCATAACCTGTCATACTAAACGCTAGCGTTATAGCGAATACCATAAACATGGAAAACTTAGTCATCATACGAATCACTATGGCTCCTTAAACATACTTCTTAAACCGACTCATCATTATTGATACTAATAACCCCATTACACTCGCTATTAACAGTATGAATAATGCGGGAGATACGGCTATTGGGGAAATTAAAAACAATAATGACAAGATATATACTGACGGCATAAAGATTGCTTTTGTACGGTGGAATAATAGTGTACTTTCTCTGCCTGCACCAAATCGTCGAATATCGCGCTGTACTAATCCATCAATTACTCCCACCAATAAAGCAATGATAAGTAACGGTATAAAAAAGACTAAGAGTAATACTCTTATCGCAATAATAGCCAATGAGATACTGACGTTTTCCCCTGCTGAAAACAGGAGCTCCCCAGCCATATCCAGTCTTGTTCTTAGTGGTCCATTTGATATAGCCTTATGAGCATGGTGCAGCAATGATTGATAATAAGCATTAACATGCTCCCCTGCCTTCTCAAACCATTGTATCGTGATCATGACTTTGCTAGCGACACCCGCTTTTGGGATCGTTGATAACTGCTGAAATAAGATCTGCCTTGATTTATCCCGCGCCTCTGTTTGCCCAACAAATATCCCATACAGACTGATTTCACCAATCACGATCAACCAGCTCACAATCATAAGCAAAACAATCGTCGCGAGAAAACCATACACTGTCGACAATAGATTGCTTGATGGTGGATTCATCATGAATACACCTCTTTTGCATCAACTATTACTGGATAATGTTTATTCGGTAATCGCTTAGATAATATATTGACTTGAAATGGGATCAACTGTATTGATTCGGCAATAACTTTCAATGCTTGATATTGCTCAAATGTGTCAATATTTGTAACAAAGCCTATCGCACCTATTTTTTCAAGCTTCTCACGATTTTTTCGTAACCACCGTTGTGAAGTACTATCAGCACCTACAATAAAGAACGGCTTAGGCAATATTGGCATATCCAATACACCCCTCTCTGGCATGCCGACAGTCATTGATGAATGAAGAGGTAATAAAAGTGCCAGGGCTTGTTCTTCGTCAGATATCGGCTGGTTAATATCCGCAGATAATGACTGTGGATGCGATATAACGGTATGCTCTGTTGCTACTGCTTGAGCATTCATATGCAACATTAGTAATAGTAGTACTACTCCGCCCCGCATTAACTTAACTCCGAAAAATTTGTGATTTGGTTAATGTTTCCTGCTCTCTGTAGAAATACTAAGGGCAACGCCTTGTTGCTTGATTTTTCATGATACTTTGTTGTGCCATCTGTAACGCGTACGCTACCAGACTGTAGCAGTGTAGATGATACGCCCTGTGTCAAAGCCCAAGCTTGAAGCTTCTGGGATGTCAGGTGATTTCCAACAACATAAATGACTAATTTTGTTTGCGGTGTTTTTTCAATAAGTCGGGTTAAACCTTTGATTAGTCCATGAGAGAATAGACTCTTTTCGTTGACAAACGCGATCAAGATATCGCCAGACTGCAAATTTTCTGTTGATGGGCTACCACTTTGTGGCGCATAAGCTGTCTTATTAAGTGGCTTTAGTGGTTTTTCATTAGGATAAAGACGTTGATATTCATCTCTATACATGACATTGAAGGCAAGCTCTCTTGCTAACTTTTCATGATTTTTCTTCACCCATATATCTGTGAACTTTCGCATTTCATCATCAGAGCTGGCCGTGACAGCTAAAACTTCTAAAGGTGACAAATTTAAATTTCCGTAATAATATTTACCCTCATTTGACATGTATGTCTCATACCTGTCCCATTCTTCGACAGAGATATTCCAAAGTTTCGCCTTTTGAACTGAATACTGATGATTTACATTGGATTTTTTATCTGTATTTTTTGACGCAATTTCATTATGATCACTCGCATTTATTGCTGTACTATCAACATTATAAGCAAACACACTGCTGGCAACCAACCCAATGAAGAACAGTGTCGCCAACCTAAAATACCACGTTTTCATCATTCGGCTCATGACAGATCCTTAATGATGACATCAGGTATTTTCTTCGAATGTGTATTGCTTAACTTTTTCGAATGAGCAGCTTTGCTCATTTTTAAACGATTCTCAGCAACAACACGTCTATATTGTTCCTGTTTCATAACATCCTCGTGCTTAGAAACACCAATACACGTTCCTGCGATTGTGATAAATAATGCGATGACCCAAACCATCCCCTACGCCCCCATCACAAACTTAATAAGCTGTTGCTGATCATTCTCAAAAACGACTTCTTGCTTATCAAACGCAAGACTTTTTACTACCCAGCCCAGCTCACTGTCTGTCTCGCCCAGTAGTTTAGTATGCTCGTCTATCGCGATAGATACATAGGGAACACCATTCCATACATCGATTGATAAGACCGTAAAAGGTAGATTAGAAGGATCGATGTAATTGCCATGATTAACCTGCATTTTTATCGTTTGTAGCTCCCCCTGGATTCTGTCCATTTTATCGCCAATCATGCTGGTTGATTTTTGAACCTCATCCGCAATACCGTTGACTGATGTTTGCTGGGCTAAGCTTCCTAATGAACGCTGCAGTGATTTAATTGCAGTATCAAGATCACTCTTCACATCACTTGACAGCTGTTTATTGCTATCAACGCGCTGATTGATTTTTGCAAGCTGCACATTGATATCTGCGAGATCGCCTGACAACGTCGCAATACTGTACGATTTAGTATCATTTTGGGTAGCTGTAGCAGTTTTTCCATGGCTATTCATCATTAATGCGGCACTACCCACCATTGCGATAGCAACAATAACCGCAATCACGAGAAGTTTCTTTTTTTTCTCTAACTCAAGGGCTGCTCGTATAATTTCACAAAGTCTCTTGATCAGTGAGTTAGCGATTTTTTCTATCTCTATTCTGTTGATAATATTTCGATAATCAGGCATTTTCATGCTGCCCCTCCCCCCGCTGCTGCATTTCTTTATACTGCGGCTTTAACTCAAAATCGATCCAACGATTCACTGGATCAACATCTAACTGAAAAGCTGGAGCAACCAATGTTAAAAGCCCCTGCTCCACCGTTAATCCTTTGAGATCTCTATCAACAACGGGTAAAGGCTTAGCAAGAAGATTCTGCAATGCAACGCTCTGCTTATTTTCAGTAACAAGCGAATACCCACTGAGAGTTGATAGATATACAACGGCATCACCAACCGTATTCACAGAGCTTGGTAGATGAACGGAAATTGTTTGCTGCAATAAGTTAATCTGTTCTTTTTTAAATGTGCTCTTTGTCGTTAAATAACGTCCCATTTGAATATCACCATGAGGTACTGCAAATGAAACTAAAGGAAAACCTAACAGCACCAAAGTTATGACTCTTACCATAACACCTCCCCACTAGCATCGAGCCACATGAGCCTGATCGTATATTGATGCTTACCTCTGCCGCCAACAGCGCGTGCTGTGTGTGATGGACGGTTAATACCAATAGCACTGCCAACGGCAGTAGTAAGCACTTGGCTCCCAGACACTCGCTGGAGAAAAGTATTGATCTTAAAATTGATTTGTTTTGGTAACGTTAAGAGTAAGCCTGCCATAGAGCTCGACCGCAGCTGACCACACAGTGGCCTTTTTTCCCTGCGGCTCAGTAAACTGGCAGGCTTACGGTTATGGGCACTTAGAGAAACAGTGCACATCAGTTTCCTTACGCCTTCCAAAGACAGCCTGAAAAGCGTTGAGTGAATTCTACGGATCTTTTGACTATTGTTATAACGGTAAAAAATACATTGGTACTTATTACCGATTGACATTTTCTGATTTAGCTTCTTCACATCATGTTCATGCGCGCGGCTTCGGGGGAACAGAACTCTGGAGAAAGGATGAAAAACCATCGTACTTTCCCACAAAGCCGCTGACATGAAATCGATTTGTACTTGTTGGATACAGACTTCTGCTGGACTGAACCAGCGCCTGATACTAACATGCGACAAAACTGTCCGGTCGGTTCCGGCTGGGTTATCTGTCTTGCCATAGTCCAACCTCATATTCATTGTAATTTCCGTCCATCATTTGCCAGTGACAGGACAAGAGGTTTTGGCTGAATTTTTAACAGAGACGCATGTTGCTTCAAAAAAACCTTAATTAACGAAAGACAGACCGTTGTCTCTGCGTCACTACCCCTTTCAACCGCATCCCAGAATAGAGCTAGATCTTTAACCAGCTCGCTCATATTCTTGATACAGGCAGAAACCATCTCCGCATTACTTTGTTGTTTATTACTTATTTGCATGTCATAGAACCCTCTTTTTGTTTTTGCACTTTTATTACTCACCCTGCTATCCAGTTTGGCAGACACTACTTAGCCTCAAACCTCTCACTGCCTCTTCATGACATCTTTCATTTCAAGGCTATGCTGTGCAAGCAGCACGTTCAGTTCATCCTCCAAGGCTGCAATCGCCTGTTCTGCCTTCTCAACTTCTTGTTGACAAGAATGAAACCTTTCAGGACTTTCATCTTTCGAATTCTCACAGTAGCTTCTCATTCGTAGCCAGTGGTCATAATCGTGTCGATGACGGAAAAGATCCTCCAAGACATTCTTGACATCGATAGGCAGCGCTATCGCTTGATTTGCAGTCATAACGTGACCGGCACAATATTCACGAAACCATTTGCCTCGCCGAATAGCACTTCGAAGAGAGTGCAACTTCTTCCTGAACTTGTTTTCAGCCATCGAGAATTTATTGGGATTAAGCAAATCATGAACAATGTCTTTACGCAGAGCTTGGGGATCTCCAAGTTGCGGCATCTCGGCAATAAGACCAGCAACAACCTTGTCGACTTGAAGCAATTGCCCTGGAGTCAGTGAATCACCAATCAACTCATCAAATTTTTTATAATCATCATCAATCAGTTCATGTTTATTTTTTATACTAGCACTGGTTTCTGCTTTTGAGTTTTGAGCCCGCCCCTGATTGATTGAATTTATTTCTTTGTTATTTTGATCATTAGTTACTTTATTATTTACTAGTGGCCGATCTACGGGATCCCGTGGATCGGCATCCCGATATACGGGATCCCGCTTTTCGGTATCCCGTATATCGGGATGCGGTTTTTCAGGATCCGGACAATAATTATCCACACTGCCCTCATCTTCTATTGCCGGAATTTCGAACACATCATAAACACTGCCAGCATGCTTCCCACCTTCACCTCGTTGTTGGCTGTGCTTCACATAACCAGCATTTTTCAGCTCATTCATAATTCTGTAGGCGGTGTGTTTACCATCCGGTGTTCGCTTGATCAGATCCTTCATGTAAACATCCCAGTCGTCAGGGAAGCTTAATAGCGTGACTAACATTCCTCTGGCTGCCCAAGACAAAGTCTCGTCAGTAAGAGAATGCTTATCAATCATCACATAGGGGTTTGTTCGCTTTCTTGCTCGCATAATAGCCATCTTGAATCACCTTTTTTCAATACTCTGCCGCGGGTAACAAAGCTCCACCTTCACGAGACCACCTGTTGGCTCTAGCATTAGAAAGTCGATTACTCTATAATGCTTATACGGCATTACTTAATGTCAATACGGCATCAAAATAAAAAATATAATGCCAAATCGGCATAATTGCAATAGGTTGTTAGCAGTTTGTTGTTTTTTTCTTTATTTTCAATGTACTATTGGCATTGTTTAGACTTTAGATATGTATTATGAAAACTCACTGGAAATTGGTCGGTGACCGAATAGCTAGCTCAAGAGAGAAAAAAGGCTGGAGCCAGAGAATGCTAGCGAATAAACTAAAAGCCACGCAGTCGACTGTTGCCCGCTGGGAAACGGGTGAGAGGCTTCCTCCTATGGATGAAATTATGAGGCTCGCAAATATACTTGATTGTGCACCCGCATGGCTCGCGGCCATGTATGGCGATAGCCCTGGTGATCCAAAACTGTATGAATCAGCAATCCCTGTTTTCTCTGATTACTCTGAGATTGATCAATACTTAGCAATCGGTCCAGCAAACGTTACAAAACTCAATCTGATTGAGAATTATCGTTTCATTTTCCAAGACTATGGCTCAGAAAGTCACTCTAGATTTGCTATTATTATTCCCGATAATGGTATGAGCCCAAAATATAATCAGGGAGATGTTGCCGTCATTGATACATCTATCGAGCCTGCTATTGGGAACACAGCCCTCGTTTATATTGATAAATCACAATCCTTGCTTCTTCGTAAATATAAAATTACCAGCGCCCCTTTCGAAGAATTAACCTATGAATTAATTTCTGAAAACCCAGATTGGCCAACCATCACTGTCAATGATACATCAATATGTAAAGTTCTTGGTGTTATGATTGAGTGTCGCAGCCGAAGCTATCCATAAAAGCAACGTAATTTGCTCGAGACTCCTTTTCACACATCACTTGCCAATGCGATTTTTTCATAGCCTCTTCCTGCAAAAGTAATAAATAGCCCTGAATAAGCCCAGCGTGATACTTAGCGATACTCCCAGACAGCACTAACGGTGTATAGAGATAATTTTTGGGCAAGCTAGGTTGACCATATAATCCTTCTCCTTCGTCGCGCCCCATGGTGACAATAAGTTCTTCAAATGACAATTGGGCTTCTGTCATGGATCACCCTTCTACTGTAACCTTGTGATTATTCCCTCAAACGGAAACCAGAGCTATTTTTTTGGCTCAAATTCCGCATGCGTTTATATCTAGGATAATCTAACTTATCGGATAATTTGTCAAGGCTCTATAGCAAATTTATCCTTATTTGCATTTGGTGATACTTGATATCGATAATGCGACATTTGTGGGATCGTAGCTGTCCGCCACGCCGGACATAAATATATGCAGCAAAAGTGTGATGTCTATAGTAGTTAGTAGCTTTGTCCGGCGTGGCGGACAATGTTGTTATTGAATATGAAAATATCACCACAACTTTGCAATCATTAAGATTATGTATAACATACACAATACGTAAAAAAATGTTCCACGTGTAACATTTTTGACAAAGCAATAGACAAAATATAATCACATTTATTTGCAATACCTAGGGTTGCAATAACCCCTGCCCCACAGATGTCACGCTTTTAGGCGCGCATCCATGTGTCCGGCGCGCCGGACAGAGTCTCAAAAACATTAAATAAAGAGCTATAGAAAATTATACATACCAAAGCCCTGTAAACGTCACAAATACCCTGTAAGTGTCACAATTAAGCACTGCAACCGCCCTGTAAGCGTCACATTACTCCCTGTAAGCGCCACATGAGTCCCTGTAAGCGTCACATGAGTCCCTGTAAACGTCACATTAACATCTAAAAAATGCATTAAAATCAAATGGTTACGCTTGTGTAAACTAATATAAACCATATATAAACATACAAACAGTTTGTTTGGGGTTAATAATATTTTTCATTAGGAAGAAGTTTCAGCTCAAGTGACTTGAGTTGGGTATTCTAGCTCTGAACTCAAGTGACTTGAGTTGGGTATTCTAGCTCTGAACTCAAGTGACTTGAGTTGGATATTCTAGCCCTGAACTCAA
>MDTG01319397.1_pt1 | contig 32284 bp, 39 predicted proteins | sample 811421 | NCBI WGS metagenome assembly MDTG01 (sample SAMN05326645, study PRJNA326480) | marine metagenome | isolation source: seawater | place: Pacific Ocean: South East | collected 2011
AATATAAGACAAAGATTTAACTAGCTTTTCTCTTAAAGAATTATAGTAATTTGATGCATTGCCTTGAATCAGTTTTATAGCTTGTTGTCTTTGAAGCTCTGTTTCAGCATGTATAAGATCTCCTATGCTTTCGGCCTCTATTAAATCCATTTTGTTGTTCTGAAATGCTATCTTAGTAAATTCCCCTGGTTCTGCTAACCTACAATTTTCTTGTTCTCCAAGCACCCTTAAAAAGCAACTAACAACAGCATTGCTTCCGTGGGTATGGAATTCTGCTAGGTCCTCTCCTGTATAGCTATTCGGAGCAGGTGACCAAAGCAGCAGTCCTTCATCAATCATTTTTCCGTTTGAGGGATCATAAAATTTACAAAGATTTACTTCTTTAGATTTGAGGTCGTTTTTTTTTGTAATCAACTTAGAAATTTGAAGACTATCTTTTCCTGATAGTCTCAAAATAGCAATTCCTGAAGGACCCTTTCCTGTTGATAATGCAAATATATTCATTTGTTTTTTTTTACTTTTTTCATAGCATAACATATATGAAAAAATATGTAATTTCTCTTGTATTAGCTTTAGTAATAGTAAGTTCAGTATCTTATTATTTTGGAGTTTACTCATACACTAACAAAATTTTTCCATTTGGCATGAACAAACATACTGCAGAAAAAAATAATTTAGATACTGCATATTATAATTTAGTTATATCAAAATACAATCTGCCTAAATATTCGACATATGGTGGTATCGATTTTTTAAATGACCAATTGCTTTTTATGTCTGGCAGTCAAGAAATGTATTTTTTTAAAAAGAAAGATAAGGATAATTATAATTTTAAAGAGATAAAAATAGAAAAAATTCCCAACAATCATAACAAATTTATAAAGAAACATGCAAAAGAATTAGGAGAATTTCATACTGAAGATGTTTTTGGTGTAAAGGATATTCTTGTTAGTAATTTTTCGAACTACAATAACAAATTGTTACTTGCCAGTTCTAATTATTATGACGAAGAAAAGGACTGCCATAACATTTCTGTTTATCTGAGTGAAATAATTGATGAAAAAAATTACAAATTTTCTAACTGGAGAAAAATTTTTTCAACTAAAAATTGCTTATCAATCAACTTAACACCCAAAGCTAAATTTGAAGGAAGATCTTCTGGAGGTAGAATTGTAAAATTTGATGAAAATCATATCTTATTAAGTGTAGGTGAATTTACTTATGATGGAGTTAAAGGTCCAATTTTAAGTCAAGATTTATCCAACGACTATGGAAAGATTTTAAAAATAAATATTAATAATTCATCATATAAAATATTTTCCATTGGTCATAGGAACCCTCAAGGATTGTTTGTTGATAAAAATAAAAATATTTTTTCTACGGAGCATGGACCTAAAGGTGGAGATGAGTTAAATCTCATTTTTGAAAATAAAAATTATGGTTGGCCAATAGCCACTTTTGGAACTAGATATTCGGGTAAGAAAATTTGGCCTCCTGATCAAACAAATAATACTCATGATGGTTTTGAAAAACCTATATATGCTTGGGGGCCAACTTTTGGCATTTCAAATTTAATTGTTTACGACTCAGATTATTTTAATAGATGGAAGGGAAATTTATTAATAAGTTTTTTAGTTGCAGAAAGTTTAGTAAGAATAATATTTGACGATAAAAAAGATTCAGTAATTTATTATGAAAATATTAATATAGGAAACAGAATTAGAGATATTATACAATCCCCAGATGGAAAAATCGTTTTACTGACCGATCATGCTTCAAGAGAAGAAGTACCAGAATTAATCTTTTTGACTAAGGAAAAATAATGTTATTTTTTCTTTATAACTGATATGCATATGAAAAATAGAATCTTAATTACTGGTTCCAATTCCTTCGTTGGAAGAGAAATTATTAATTATTTAAGTAAATATAATTATAATTTAATTGCAACATATAGAAAAAATAAAAATGAATTCAAATCAAAAAAAGTAAAATTAGTAAAATTCGATTTAAAAAAAAAATTAAATCTAAATAAAAGATTCGGAGTACTAGTGCATTGTGCATCTGTAACTCCAGCAAATGAATTTAGAGAAAATTATTATAAAATAAACCAAATAGGGTTCAAAAATTTAATAAGTTTATGTTTAAAATCTAAATGTAATAAAATTATTCTAATTTCTTCAGTTGCAGTTTATGGAAATGTTGAAAAAACAATCACAGAAAAGAGTTTTGCTAGAGGAAAAAGTAAATATGCAAAAAGCAAACTAAAAATGGAAAATATTTTATTTAGATTTGCTAAAAAAAACAAAATTAATAGTGTTGTTTTAAGATTAAGCCAAGTAATAGGAGGTAGATCTGTAAATAACTATTTTTCTGATTTGAAAAAAAAAATTCATAGTAATAAAAAAACAACAATTAGTTTACAGTCCAAGAAAGATTATTTTAACAATTTATGTCATATAAATGATTTGTGCATAAATATAAAAAAATTAATTGATGGAAATATTATTCTAAATAAAAATGAAGTATTTAATTTTGCTTCTAATAAGCCGATTACAATAAATAAATTTAAAAAGATTATTTATTCTTATAATAAAAAAATTCAATTTATAGAAAGTAATATTCCAAAATTTTATAAAATATCATTAAATAAAACTAATAAATATAATTTAAAGTTTCGTAGTACTTTGCACGCAATAAAATCTTCTCTGAACTAGTATTTTTTTAAAATTTAGCTTTTATTTATTTTAAAATAGAATTAATCCAACAAAACAAATATAATAATTATTATATTGCTTTTTTTTAACAAATCGCCTATTCACGTTACAAAAAAGATTGTTAAATAAATTACTTTATGAAAACAAAAATACTTATTTGTGGAGCAACAGGATTTATTGGAAGAAATTTAATAGAAAATTTATCAAAAAATAAAAATTACAAAATATATGCAACATATAATAAGAAAAATAAGTTTAAATTAAAAAATACAAAATGGATAAAAGGTGATTTGAGAAATGATACATTTTCCAAAAAGGTTACAAAAAATATTGATATTATAATACAGGCAGCAGCAACAACTACTGGCTCTAAGGATGTGGTGATGCAACCATTTGTTCATGTTACAGATAATGCTGTTATGAATGCTTACTTGTTTAGAAACGCTTACATAAATAAAGTTAAACACGTAATTTTTTTTAGTTGTACCACAATGTACAAATCTTCAAAAAAACCAATAAAAGAAAATAACTTTAACCCCTTAAAAGATATTGATCCTAAATACTTTGGTGTAGCAACTACTAAAGTTTATAATGAAAATATGTGTGATTTTTTTTCAAGATTAGGGAATACTAAATATACAGCAATAAGACATTCAAATATATATGGACCATATGATAAGTACGACCTTGAACGAAGCCACGTTTTTGGTGCTACAATCACTAAAGTTATGACTGCAAAAAAAGAAGTTGTTATTTGGGGAAAAGGTACTGAAGAGAGAGATCTTCTTCATGTTGATGATTTAGTTAATTTTGTAAAACTTGTAATCCAGAAACAAAAGAAAAAATTTCAGCTATTTAATTGCGGAATGGGTCATTCAATTTCTATAAACAATTTAGTGAAAAAAATTATTAAAATATCAAAAAAAAAACTGAAAATAAAATACGATTTAACTAAGCCCACTATTCCAACCTACCTTAGTGTCAATTGCGATTTAGCAAAAAAAAAATTAGGCTGGAAGCCTAAAATAAAATTAGAAGATGGTATTGAAAGCACCATTAGTTGGTGGAAAGAGAATATTTAATGAATTTTTTTGAAAATAAGAAAATTTTAGTTACAGGCGGAACAGGAATGGTGGGTATGGCTTTAATAAAACTTTTAAAAGAATCAAGTGCAAAAATTAGAGTGGTTTCAATAGATAATGTTAGCCCATTCGAAAATCAAAAGGATATAGAGTTTATTAAACTAGATTTAAGAAATTATGATAATTGCTTAAAAGCTTGCAATAATATAGATATAGTTTTTCATGTAGCTGGTATCAAAGGTTCTCCAGCAGTAGCGTTAAATAAACCAGCTAGTTTTTTTGTTCCAACAATAACTTTTAATACTAATTTGCTTGAAGCAGCTGTAAAAAGCAAAGCAAATCATATTTTATATACAAGCAGCATTGGGGTTTATTCGCCTAGTTCAATTTTTAATGAGGACGATGTTTGGAAAACATTTCCATCTGAAAATGATAGATTTGCTGGCTGGGCCAAAAGAATGGGTGAATTACAGATGATGGCTTATGAAAAAGAGCTAAACTTTAATAACTATTCAATTATAAGACCGGCTAATATCTATGGACCTTATGATAATTTTGATCCTAAAAGTGCAATGGTTATACCATCTTTGATAAACAAAGTTTTATCTTCTAAAGATACCATTGAAGTTTGGGGGGATGGATCTGCAATTAGAGATTTTATTTTTTCAAGAGATGTTGCCAGAGGAATGATGTTAGCTGTTGAAAAAAAAATTAAAAAACCTTTAAATCTTGGTAGTGGTACAGGTATTACGATAAAACAATTAATAAATTCAATTATAAAAGCTATTCCAAACAATAATTTAAAAATTAAATGGGACACCTCAAAACCTACTGGAGATAAAGCCAGGGTTATGAATATGGAGTTAGCTTCTTCTTTTGGCTTCAAATGTGAAACTAATTTAGAAGATGGTATAAAAGAAACGGTTGATTGGTATCTAAAAAATAAAAATTACTCTGATAAAAAATTTAATTCTTTTAAAAATTAATAATTAATCTAATTTTCTGATTTATTATGTATTTTAATATTTTTAATAATATAACTACTACGTCCACTAGTTTGTTCGAAGATTCTAGCAATATACATTCCTATAATTCCTAAATTAAGTAATAAAATTCCTGAAAAAAATGAGACAGTAATTAGTATGCCGGTTGATCCTGGAACTGCAAAATTATCAAACTTTGCATAAAGTGAATACAATATTAAAGCGAATGAAAAAATTAATGAAAATAAACCAAGCAAAATGCCAAAGTACAGGGGTTTCAAGGAGTGACTTGTAATTCCACTAATAAAAGTAAAAAAGGGACCGCTAGAAAATAATGGAAATTTTGATTTACCGAATTTTCTTGGTTGCCTTACGTAATTAATAAAACTTTGTTTATATCCTACCCAAGCAGATAAACCTCGAATATAAGGATTGATTTCCTTTAATTTTAAGATTTGTTCTAATGCTCTTTTAGATATTAATTTAAAGTCACCTGCGTTAGTTGCCAAAGGAATATCCGAAAAATAATTTATTATTTTATAAGCTAATTTTGTCAATAACAATTTAATCTTTAACTCTCCTAATCTTTTTGTTCTAACGGTATGTACTACGTCAAAACCATTTTCATATTCTTTAATTAGCTGAGGAATTATTTCTGGCGGATCTTGTAAATCTGAGTCCATATAAATAATACAATCACCTTTTGCATATTTAAAACCAGCCAAAACACACGCTCCAAGACCGAAGGTTCTTGACATATTAATAATTACAATAGGATGATTGTGTTGCAAATCTTCTAATATTTTTTCTGAAGAATCGTCTGATGCATCATTAACAAAAATTAGTTCATATTTCCAATTACTGATCTCTGAGCAAGTTTTTACAGTTCTAGATATTAGCTCTGGTAAGTTTTTTTCTTCATTTTTAAAGGAGAAAACTATAGATAGTAATTTCATAAAAAGAAATATAATTTACAAGCAAATAAAATGCTAGATAATTATTCATTAAAAAAAATAGATTGTGTAATTTTAGCTGGCGGTAAAGGAACTAGAATTAAAAAATTTCTAGGAACATATCCCAAACCAATGCTCAAATTTAATGGAAAGCACTTTATTCAATACATAATTAACAAAATTTCAAAATATAATTTTAAAAGAATCATACTTTTATGTGGATTTAAGCATAAAATTATTTTTAAAAAATTTCATAAAAAAAAAATTAATTTTACAGAAGTGATTTGTATAAAAGAAAAAAAATTATTAGGTACAGGCGGTGCTTTAATAAATCTTAAAAAATTAAAAGTTATAAATTTTTTGCTAGTAAATGGTGACACAATATTCGATATTGATATTAAATCATTAATTAATAACGTAGATAAAAAAAAATTAGGAATAATTGCTTTAACAAAAAATAAAAATCAAAAAAGTAAAAAATTAAATAATTTAATATTAAAAAATAAAGTTGTTAAAATTGGAAAAAACAATTCGCTTATGAATGGAGGTGTGTATTATTTTAAAAAAAATATTTTTAAATATATTAAAAAAAAATCTTCATTAGAAAATGATTTATTGCCAAGTCTAGTTAAAAAAAACAAAATTAATGGAAAAATTTTTAAAGATTTTTTTATAGATATAGGTTCAAAATATTATTTGAGTAAAGCAGAAAAAAAAATTAGAATAAAATTTAAAAGACCAGCCGCTTTTTTAGATAGAGATGGAGTGGTAAATTATGATTACGGATATGTTCATAAATTTAAAAACTTTAAATTCAAACCGGGAGTTTTAGAAGGTTTGAAATACTTAATTAAAAAAAATTACTATATTTTTATAGTTACTAATCAAGCGGGTATTGCAAAAAAAAAATTCACAGAAAAAGATTTTTTTAATCTACATATAAAAATCAAAGAAAAATTAGGTAAACAAAATATTTATTTTGATGACGTTCAATATTCACCTTTCCATCCAAATGCTAAAATAAAAAAATATAAAAAAAACTCTCCAACAAGAAAGCCCGGTAATAAATTAATTGAAAATATTAAATCAAATTGGGATATAGATTTAAAAAAAAGTTTTATGATTGGAGACAAAGAAATTGATAAGTTGTCCGCTTATAAAAGTAAACTATATTTTCAATATGCTCAATTTGATTTTTTAAAACAAGTAAAATCAATAATAAAAAAAATTTAATAGTTAATTATTAATAGTTGTTAATAATTTTATTTTTGTCGTTTGTAAATACTTGTATTAATTCAAAAATTCCAGCCTCTAATTTAATTTCAGCTTTAAAACCTTTTTTTTCTATTTTTTTATTACTTACAAAATAATCTCTTTTATCAGGATCTTTCTTATTTTTTACAATTTTAATAGTTAGTTTTTTAAATATTTTTTTAATTTTATTTGCCAACATTAACTTGCTGATGTTTGCGGATGATAGTCCTAAGTTGTAAACATTTGACTTCATTTTATCAAAATTTTTTATTGTAAAAATTACTCCATTTACAACATCTCTTACATGTATAAAATTTCTTCTAAAATGAGGTTCAAATATTGTTAATTTTTTTGTTTTTACCGCTGTATAAACAAAATTATTTACCAGTAAATCACTCCTCATTCTATAACTGTGACCAAAAACAGTCGCAAGTCTAAAGCACACTTGATTTTTAAGTCCCATAATTTCTTTCTCTGCATCACACTTTGTTCTTCCATATAAAGAAATTGGCTTTAGAGAACTTTCTTCAGTACAGTATTTATTTTTTTCTCCGATTCCATAGCCTGAATTGGTTGATAAAAAGATTATTTTATTTTTTTTTGTTACTATTCTCTTTAAGTCTTTTATAGATTTTAAATTTGTAGAAATGGCATCTTTTTTATATTTTTCGCATAACGGAGCTCCTACTAGAGCTGCTAAAGGAATAATAAATTCATTTTGTTTTACGAGTTTTTTCAAAAGACCAATATTTCTTATATCTCCATAAATAAATTTAAAGTTTTTATTAAAATAAAGATGATTTAAGGAGCCTTTGTCATATTTTAATAAATCAACTACTGTAACTTGATAGCCCTTTTCAATTAATCTTGTACTCAACATTGAGCCTATGTATCCTGCGCCACCTGTGATCAAAATTTTTTTCATAATTATATAAATTTAGAATGTTTGTCTCTCTTACTTAGAATTGGTTTTTTAATTGGCCAATTCATTTTAATTTTAGGATCATTCCATCGATAACTTTTTTGTTGATTAGAATCTATATATTTTCCCTTATAGCTCCACTTATAATGCAATATGCAAACATTGGATAAACAAAGATGTGCATTTGCATAATAAGGGGGTATTAAAATTGATTTGGATTTTTTATGGTCTAATATCCACTTTTTATGTTTTAAATAGTTTTTTGAATTTTTTCTCATATCAACAACAACAAATAGAAATCTTCCGTATACACTTGTGATCATTTTCCAAGATTTAAAATCGCAATGAAATCCTCTTAATGTTTTTTTTTTAGATAAAGAAAATTTATCATGATTAAAATTAATTTTTTTGAGTTCAGCTTTTTTCCAGGTTGTCCATAACAATCCTCTATTGTCTTTAAAAATTGTATTTTTTATAATTTTTATATCTTTAAACATTTAATTTTTGATATGTTCTGTTTGAACTTTTTGCAACCACAAAAAGACAATCTACAATATTTCTATTATCCATATTTAAAAGGTAATATTATTTAATATTTGCGTAATTTTTAAAGTTTTTTCTCTTTTTAACTCAGGATAATTTCCAATGTAATATCCAAAGAAATGAACATGTTCCACATTTTTAAATTCTTTGAAGTTTTTAAGCTTTATTATATCTTTCAAATAAGGTTGTCTTAACTGATTGCCGCCTCCTGCATTACCTCGTCTAAATTCAATATTATTTTTAAAAAGTTGCTTTTCAAAATAATCTCTTTTTTTTAGATTTTTTGTTTTTAAAATTATTGGAAATGCATAATTGCAGCTACCATGTATATCGTAATTTATCCAATATTTTTTAGGATTTAAATTTTTCAAAAAAAGGAGAAAATTTTTAGTTCTAAGTTGATTATTTTTATCTAAATTTTTTAATTGATTAATGCCAAAAGTTGCGGCAATTTCGTTGTTCCTAAAATTTAAAGTCGAATATAAAAAAATAAATTGAGGTGATAGATCCTTATATTTATTTATAAGTTTTTTTTCATATTTTTTATTTTTAGCTTCTCTAACCATGCCATGTGATCTTAAAATTTTAGAGAGCTCGTATATTTTTTTATTATTTGTGCAAATCATACCTCCTTCGATCGTGGTCATATGATGTGCATAATAAAAAGAAAAATTTGAAATTAAACCATATGTTCCTAATTTTTTATTTTTAAATTTTGCTCCATGACTTTCACAAACATCCTCTATTAGATGAATTTTTTTTTGCTTCAATTTATTAATTAATTCATCGTTCAAACCATTAAAACCTTGTGCGTGTGTAATAAAAACAGCAAGTGTTTTATTGTTAATTTTCTTTAAAACTTCTTTGGTGTTCATAGAAAGATTAGATAAATTTATATCTACAAATACAGGCTTAAAACCGTTCATAATAACAGAATTAACATCTGAAACCCAAGTTAACGACGGAACAATTATTTCATTTTTTTTTTTATTTTTATTAATAACCTTTAATAGTGAAATAGAAATATAATTTGCGGATGAACCCGAATTAACAAAGGTAGAATATTTGACTTTAAGCCACTTTGACCATTTTTTTTCAAACTCTTCTACTTTTTTAGATTGTGTAAGAACAATATTTCTATTCTTTAACAGGTTTCTTACTACACTCATGTCTTTGTTAGTGTAGTTATTATTCATTAATGGATGTTTAAATTTCATTTTATCTATTAAGATCTTCAAATATAACTTCTGTACCAACGTTTGAGAATTTAAAGGGTATATTGATTATTTTTGGATATCTTTTAAAAAAATTTTCTCTATATTTTTTTTTCATATACATCAATAAAAAGCCACCACCACCAGCACCTAAAAGCTTACCTCCAAGAGCGCCATGGTAAATAGCTTGATTATAAAGATCATCTATCTGTCTATTAGAAATAGAGACGCTAAGTTTTTTCTTAAGAGTCCAGGAAGAATTAAGTAATTTACCAAAATCATCTATATTGCCTGACATTAGTATTTTCTCACTCTCATGTACATGTTCTAAAATATTTTTTATATAATTTTTTTTGGTAGTTGTTAATTTTTTTACATAGCTAGATGCAATTTTATGAGCAGTTCTATTAATTCCTGTGTAAATCAAAACTAGATTTTTATTGAGTTCCTTCAAATTTTCTTTTGATAAAATTTTTTTAACTTTAATGGTGTTATTTTTGCTAAATGTTATTTTATTAAACCCTCCATAAGAAGCTGATGTTTGATCCTGTGATCCAACAGCCTCTTTCATAACATTTTGTTCAAAATATATACTTTTTTTTGCCAAATCTAACTTATTTAAATTTATTTTCTTAATCCTATATAATGACTGCATTAATCCAACAGTAAAGCAAGAACTTGATCCCATACCGCTTCTTGCAGGTAAGTCTCCATAATAATGAATTTCCAATCCAGTTTTTATTTTTAAATATTTTAGTAATTCTCTAACCGCCTTATGATTTATTTGATTAACTCTCTGTACATTTTCGATTTTTCTCCAGACAATTCTATATTTTTTTTTAAAATATTTTGGTGAAAAACGGCAAGATATGTACAAGAATTTGTCAATTGTGGTCGACAATACTGCTCCCCCATTTTTTTCATACCACGAAGGATAATCACTTCCACCGCCGAAGAATGAAATACGATAAGGTGTTTTTGTAATTATCATCTATGAATATTTACTTCTCGTTGTAGTAGTCGCCATACTCTACTAAAATTGTATTTTTTCTATCTTTTCTGGTTAATGCTTTTTTATATGCTGGAAATATATTTTTTGGTTCTTTTAACCTTATAATTTCTATTGTCGTTGTCATTTTTTTGAAAGCATCAGTAAAATCTCCAATATGCTGGAATTGAGGATGAAGCGGTCGCTGAGAACCTACGCCAGTTCGTATAATCATTTTAGACTTTAAATTTTTACCAACCATAACATTAAATTTATCTGTATGATTAACTAATTGATTTACAGCATATAGTAAAAAATTCCATCTTGGAAAAATACTTATTGGAACATTGCCATCCATTGCTAAACCTAGAGTTATGCCCATCTGCATTTCTTCGGCCACTGGAAGTTCCAAAAGTTTATTTTTAGATATATTTTTTAAAGTATTGGACATTGCAGTGCCTGGAAATTCTACTGCTTGACCAACAAAGATTGTATTTTTTTTTGCACCCAAGAATTCCATTGACCTTTTTAGTTCTTCAAAATATTTTTTTTTCAAAACTGAACTCTCTTTCCTGCACCTGCATGTGGATATTTCAAATTATACTTATAATAAGTTATATATTTGCTTGTTGATTTTTCATAAGTTAATTTATTTTGTGACCAAGTTTTTCTAGTGTCTGTACAAACAGATTTTCTATTATCTTCTACAATGAAGTGAATAGGTAATTTCTTATTTATGCTATATTTTATCGTTTCGTGTGCTATGCCGGTTTCTGATGTCATTTCTCCCATAAAACAGTAAACTTTATTTTTTGATTTTTTTCTTTTTAAAGAAATCGCCATGCCAACAGCTATGGGAAGAATACCACCAACAATTGCGGATGAGTATATTTTGTATTCAGGAAAGCATAGAGAAATTGATTTGCCTTCTATAATTTCTTTTCTAAGTTTTTTAGGCGGAACACCTTTTAGTAAACACTGATAATGTGATCTCCAAGAACAAAAAACCCAATCATTTTTTTTTATTTTTTTAAAAAATTTAATTAGAAAATCTTCATTTCCAGAATAGAGATGTACTGGTGCACGAATTTTTCCATCATTAAAGCATTTGGCTATATCATTTTCAAAATTTATTAATTCTTTTTTTTTATATGTTCTCATTTTCAAATAGATAATAAATTCAAATTTTTAAAAATCAAAAATTAAAATTTTACCATTTTTTTTGGATGTTTTTAGAAAGATATTTCTTACCTTAATAAGCTTATTTATTATATTTTTATTGGGTTTAATTAAATTTGAAAAATCAGTTAAATAATTATCTAAAAAAATACTTTCTTTCTCTTTTTTTTTCATAAAAATGCTAATTTTAATATATTTAACACTTGTATAGATTAATTTAATAAAGCGCTACTACTTATTAATTTGATTTTTTAAAACAAGCAAAATCAATATATTTTATATCAATAGCATATAAATCTTAAAGTAGAATCCTATTTTTTTTTGTAAAAAATATAGCCATTATAATTTTCATAAAAAGAATATTTTTCTTCGACATATTTAAGTGTAAGAGGCATATTTGAACGGTAAAGTGAAATATTGTTTGGTGAGTTAAAAAGAATAATATTCGGAGAAGATTTATCTAATTGATCAATAAATCTATTTTCAGTAATTCCGTTGAATATTTGAGCTGCTGGTGTAAAAAATTGTGTACAAGATGGTTTTTTCAGGAAATACGGTAGAGCAGTATCGCTTGAAAGTATTTGTATGCAATTATCTGTTTTGCTCAATTCTTCATATCGTTTCAAAATAGCTAAAAAATTACTTTCTAAATATAAATTATCTTCAGCTTGAATAAGCTCTTTTATGTTATTTTTAACATACAAAATATTTCTAATTTTTTCTAGCAAATTATTTTTATCATTAAAGTTGTGTATAGATGAAGAAAAAATAAATGAAAAAAATATAAAAATAATTATATTAAAATTAATTAGTTTTAATTTGTAAATTAATTTTTTTACTTTTTTATTTATTTCTATTCTTTGAAATAAAAATATAAGTACAAGTAAAAGAAATACAAAAGTATAGAGTCCTGAAGAGGATTTAACATGATAACTGTCAGATCTCATCAGGGCATCATTAAATAAAATTATGCCTGCAAAAAATATTAATGATATAAAAATCTTAACTCTGTAATCTAAAATAAACTTTTTACTAAAATTTAAATGTATTAGCATTAGACTTGTTATGTAAATTATAAGTAATGCTTTTGTCCATCTCCCGCTGCTTGCACTAAATGGTTTGATATATTCTATGCCTGATAAATAATCTGAAGTTGAATAAATAAGATTCAATTGATAAAAAAATTCTTTTATTTGATCGGGAGAAATTATCAGTAAAAATATAGCCCATGATAAAAAAATACTAATAATTAAAATTAACAATTTTTTATTTTCGCCATGAAAAATTAGATATATTGCTGTTAAAATTATAAGTATATTTGTGTAAAATCCAATATCAAGCCACCACAATACTGATAGTATTGAAAATATACCAACTAGAAAAATTTTAAATTTTACATATGAATTATCACATAGAGCTGAACCCAATAACAGTATAAAAAATAAATACAACGATGTTCTTGGTCCACCATAATAATGAGGTATCGATAAGATAAGAAAGAAAGTAAATATAATAAATAAAAGTTTTTTTAATGAATCTTCTAAATTTAAATATGAAATTACTTTTTTTGAGATCAAAATTATCAAAAATTGATTAAAGTACATAAGTATTAATTTAATAAATGATATGCTTCCTATAGTGTAATATCCCAAAATAAAATTTGAAAATAATCCAATATTATTACCTACTAAACCATAAGAGTACATTGTAGATTGTAGCAGTTCCCCCTTTTTTAAATAATTTAAAGGTGGAACTAAAAATGTTCCATTGTGAAATATATCTGATCCAGTCATTGGATTAATAAATCGATTAAAATCTAAAGACAAAAATTCTAAAGTAATTAATAATATAAATAGATAGCCATATAAATTTAAAGAATTATCATAATAATTTTCTTTTTTATTTAATTTAGATAAAAAATATTCTTTGCTTTTTAAATTTAAACTAAGCGTATTTGTATTTGTTTTTAAATAAAATGATAAATAAATTAAAACTGAAGGTATAATAAAAAGTAAAAATCTTATTTTATCATTGAAAGGATTAAATTTCTTATGAAAAGATTCTCCTACTATAACATTGTTTTCATTATAAGGTAATTTAATGCTGTCCCAAAAAATTATCGAAACTATTAACAATAGAAGAGATAAAAAAATAGGTAGGTATTTTTTCATTTTAAATTTAAAATAGCATAAAATATATGGAAAACGCTATTTCTTTTAAGACTAAGTTTGGCTGGATAACAGCTGTAGAATTAAACAATAAAATAACAAACATTCAATTCAAAAAAACTAAAAACAAAGGTATTTACACCAAAAATCTAAAAAAACTAAGGAATGACTTAGACCTATATTTTCAAAGAAAAAAAAACAGTTTGAAAGTTCCAATTCAAACTAAAGGAAACACTAATCAAAAGAAAGTATGGAATGAATTGAAAAAAATTAAAAAAGGTAAAACAAAAAGTTATGGAGAGATTGCTAAAAAACTAAAGATTTCAGCGCGATATGTGGGTAGGGCTTGTGGAGAAAACAAACACGTATTAATTATTCCCTGTCACAGAGTAATTAGATCAGATGGTTCTTTAGGTGGGTTTTCGGCCAAAGGTGGGCTAGTATTAAAAAAAAAGTTGTTAAAATTTGAGTTAAATAAAATCTAGATAATTTTATCAATCTTCGCTGCTAAAATAAAATCGCTTTCTGCGAGTCCTTTTATAGCATGAGTAAAAATTTTTATTCTTGCATATCCCCAGCCAAAAAAAATATCAGGATGGTGATTTTCGGCTTCCGCTATTTCTCCTACTTTATTTATAAATATCTGGCTATTTTTAAAATCTTTAAACTTAAATTCTTTTTCCAAAAAATAATTTTCTTCTTCGTTTTTCTTTACATCCCATCCATCAACTTTTTTCAAATATTTGTGAATTTCCTCTAAATTGAAAGAAGGCGTTCCTCCTTCACATGGAATACACTTTTTTTTATGTAAATCTGTCATAATTATTAATTAATTTGGAGCGGGAGAAGGGAATTGAACCCTCGGCCTAAACGTTGGCAACGTTTCGCTCTACCACTGAGCTACTCCCGCATCTTGGAATTATTATAAAACATGGATTTCCAATAAGCAAGACTTGATATTATAAGGTAAATTTAATTATTTATAATTCCTTTGTCTGAAATTTTTAATCCAATTTTTTTTAAAAAAGTAAACTTGTCGATATCCTTTAATAAATTATTTTTAATTGGTGCTGTTAATTTACTGTATCTAAAAAATTTTTGAGTTAAATCAATACCTAATCCATAGAGTAGATTCTCTGGCTTTCTATTAGAAATTAAGTCATTAAAAATTAAAGAATCTTTTAATTGTAAACCTATAGAAATACTTTCCTTAATTTTTTTATATAATTCTTGTATATCTCTTAAAACTAAGTTGAAACCCTGGCCAGCAATAGGAAAGACACTATATACACTGTCACCAATTGCAAAAATATTATTTTGAAAAAAATTTCTATGAAATTTAAAGTAAATTGGAAAACGATTTATTTTATCTAAATTAAATTTCGTATTTTTAGAAAAAATATTATTAAGCTTTAAGGTCACCAATTTATTGATCTCATTGTCTTTATATTGTCTATAGCTCTTATTCACGCTCCATATTAAAGAAAATTTTTTACTATTAATAGGCAGTAAAGCCATAGGTCCTTCTTTAAGGAAATATTGTTTTGACTCTATTACATTAAGGCTGTGATTTACCAAACAAGTAAATGCTATCTCTTTTTTATCTTCCTGAATAAATCTTTTTCCAATCAATTTCTCTACTATTCTTTGATTTTTGCCCATACATAAGAAAATCATATCGTAATATCTTTCTTTATTTTTAAAACAAATCCTAGTTTTATTACTATCAATTTTAGAAATTTTTTCTTTAAAAATTTTTATTTTTTTATTTTTTCTTATATTTTTAATTAAAATTTTTTTCAGATTTTTATTTTCAACTGTAAGAATTATATTTTTTTTAGAATTTTCAAAGTTCATAAAATTTACGTAATTATTATTTTCATTTTCATGATAGAGATTGACTTTTTTGCATTCGAAAAAAAATTTTAAATCCTTTTGTGGTAGAAATTCTGAAATAAATTTATAATTACTTGGTGAAATAGCGGTGACTCTATTGTCGATATTTTTTTTTTCTGACTTTTTAGATATAAGATCTATTTCAACATCTAATTTTCCGAGTATTTGAGCAGTAATTAATCCGCTCAAACCATCGCCAATAATACATATCTTATGTTTTTTCATTATTTTTAATAACTTTATCAATTTCCTATAAATGGTACAAAGTAAATAAGGTGATTCGCTAAATGATGGAAAATAGCAAAATACTTCATAATAGCTTGAACTTTTTTAAAAGAAGGATAGCTGAATTAACTGGTTTTTTTCTAGTTATTATTTCTGCTCTCTTTATTTTTTCTTTATCAAAATATTCGCCTGAAAGTCCAAGCTTTATACTAAATTCAGATAAATTAGATTTTACTGATTACTTTGGATCTTTGTCCAATGCAATCTCAGATATTTTCTTACAAAGTTTTGGCTTGGTTTCGTTTGTTATAGGAATAAGTGTTTTGTTATGGGGAATCAATCTAATTTTAGAAAAAAAAATTAATAAATTTATCAATAAATTTTTTTATACAATTCTTTATATTTCTATTGGGTGCCTGCTGGTATATATAGTTAACAATAATTCTTTCTGGCTAATACATTATGGTAATGCTGGCTTTGTTGGAGAAAAAAGCTTTGGTTTAATTTATAAATATGTTCCATTAATTGAAAAGGATTTTTCAAAAATAATTTTAATAATTTTATTTTCATTCTTTTTTATTTTAAGTTCGGGAATAAATATAAAAAAGATTATTATTAAAATCTTTTCATTATTAGGAAAGATTTTTAGTAAAAAAGTTACTGCAAAGGAAAAAATTGATTCTGTTAGTAGTGATTACAGCGTTCAGAAAGATCAAGAAAATTTGAATTTAAATAAACAGCAATCTTTTTCTTTTCAAAAAGTTATTGAAGAAAAGTCTCAAGATTATAAACTTCCATCCGTTGGTCTACTTGGAAAAAAGGCAAATATTATTAATAATAACTCTAATTTTAAACTTCCGAGTGCAGATTTTATTGAAAAAATTCTTTTAGATTTTGGGATAAAGGGAAAAATAAAAAAAGTAAACAATGGACCAGTTGTGTCTTTGTATGAGTTTGAACCTGCTCCAGGAGTTAAAGTTTCAAAAATAATTAATTTATCTGACGATATTGCCAGAAATACAAGTTCTACTTCTGCAAGAGTTTCTCCTATTCCTGGAAAAAATACTGTTGGAATAGAAATACCAAATCCCAAAAGAGAGAGCGTGATTTTATCAGAAATAATATCTAGTGAAAATTTTCAGAAAAAAGAAATTGGACTTCCCATCACGCTTGGCAAAAGCATATCTGGTGTTCCATTGGTAGCTGATTTATCTACTATGCCCCATTTACTTGTAGCTGGAACTACAGGATCAGGTAAATCTGTTTGTATTAATAGCATAATACTATCATTACTTTACAGACACAGCCCTGACACTTGTAAATTAATTTTAATCGACCCAAAAATGTTAGAGCTTTCCTCTTATGAAGGAATTCCACATTTACTAACTCCAGTTATAACTGACTCTGGCAAAGCTACCTCGGCTCTAAGTTGGACTGTTAAGGAAATGGAGAATAGATATAAATTAATGAGTTCCGAAGGGGTGAGGAACATCGATGGTTACAACCAAAAACACAAACTTAAAATGCCATACATTGTTGTGGCAGTAGATGAAATGTCAGATCTAATGCTTGTGTCCGGAAAGGAAATAGAAAGTTACGTCCAAAAACTTTCAGCAATGGCAAGAGCAGCAGGAATTCATATTATTATGGCCACTCAAAGACCAAGTGTTGATGTAATAACTGGAACAATTAAAGCAAATTTTCCAACCAGAATATCTTTTCAAGTAAGTTCTAAAATTGACAGCAAAACTATTCTTGGAGAACAGGGCGCTGAGCAACTTTTAGGTAAAGGGGACATGCTATTTATGTCCTCCGCAAATAAAATATTTAGAATCCATGGCACATATGTTTCTGAAAATGAGATAGAGAAGGTTACAAGTTACATCAGGGCTCAAGGAAATCCAGACTATATCCAAGATATTGTTACAAAAAAATCTGGAATGACCGATGATTTATTATCTGGTGGAGAAGAAGATGAACTATATCAAACAGCACTTCAAATAATTAAAACAGAAAAAAAGGCTTCCACAAGTTTTTTGCAAAGAAAACTACAGATTGGATATAACCGAGCGGCAAGAATTATTGAAAAGATGGAGGAAGATGGATTAGTCAGTCAAGCAAATCATGTTGGCAAAAGAGAGGTTTTATAGTTTTTGCTAAATAAAAAAATTATAAGTATTTTTTTTCTCATTTCACTGCTTTTTAATATTCCAAATCTTAAAGCAGAAACAAAAAAAAACATTATTGAAAATATAAATCAAACCGACTCGATAAAATTTGATTTTGTTCAAATAACAAATAGCAAAGAAGAATTAGGTATTTGCTATTTAAAAAGACCATTTTACTTAAAATGCCAATATAAAGATAAAAACCAAAAAGAATTAATTGTTAATAAACGTACTTTGATTATTTATCACAAAAGATATGAAAAAATTTACAATTATCCATTATCTAAAACATATTTTACTGAAATTTTAAGCAAAGAAAAATTTATAGAATTGATTAAAAATGGAGTATTAGCAAAAAAGGGAAGCATTATTATAATTAAGTGTAAGCTTGAAGAAAAAGGTGAAATTGATTTTTATTTTAACGGAAAAAATTTTAGTTTAAATGGATGGGATTTAAATAGCCTAAATGAAAATAAAATAAGTTTGAAGATATTTAATAGTGTAAAAAATCCTGAAATAAAAAAAAGTTTTTTTGATATTCCAAAGATAAATTAAGAGACCATTTTGCCTACTTTTTCACCGCCAAAAATATGAAAATGAAGATGAGGAACTTCTTGTCCACCATTGTTTCCTATATTTGATAAAGTCCTATAACCACCGTTTATATTTGATACTTTAAGTAATTTTGCAACATGCGTTATCCCTTTGAATAATTCTACAATTTCTTTGTCTTTTGCATTTTTCATAAATTCATCTAAATCGACATATGAGCCTTTTGGTATTACTAAAGCATGAATTTTTCTTTGTGGATTTATATCATAAAAAGAAAGAACGTATTCATTTTCGTAGATTTTCTTACAGGGAATTTCTCCTCGTAAAATTTTAGCAAAAATATTATTTTTATCGTAACTCATTATTTTTTTTGTCTATTTTTTAGTTCATCCATAACATCTTCGATTTTAATACCATTTCCTTCTAGAAGAACAATTAAATGATATAAAACATCAGCAGATTCATGAACTTTGTTCTCATCTTTTTCTATACTCTCAATAAGTTCTTGGATTTCTTCTTTTACTTTCTCAATGTTTAATTTTTTATCGTTTAATAACTTATTAGTATAAGAGGAAGGTTTGGAATTCTTTTTTCTTTCCCTTACAATATTTATGAGATCCTCTAAATTTTTTAACATTTTATAATCTTATCGAAATATTTTTTGATTTTAAATATTCCTTTGCTTCTTTGATTGAAAATTCACCAAAATGAAATATAGATGCAGCCAATACTGCACTTGCATTACCTATTTTTAGTCCTTCGTGAAGATGTTCAAGCTTACCTACTCCCCCGGATGCAATAACAGGTATATTTACTAAATTTGATACTTTTTTTGTTAAATCAAGATCATAACCTTTTTTTGTTCCATCTCTATCCATTGAAGTTAAAAGAATTTCTCCAGCTCCTTGTTTTTCTACCTCTAGCACGTAATCCATTACATCTTTCCCAGAAGAATTTCTACCTCCATGAGTAAAAACCTCCCATTTGCTGTTATCTACTTTTTTTGCATCAACTGCTACAACAATACATTGTGAGCCAAATTTTTCAGATCCTTCTTTAACAATTTTCGAATCTATTACTGCAGCAGTGTTTATTGAAACTTTGTCTGCTCCTGAGTTTAGGAGATTTGAAATATCCTTTAGTTCTCTCACCCCTCCTCCAACTGTTAAAGGAACAAAACAATTTTGAGAGGTTTTTTTTACAACATCCAAAATTATATCTCTTTTTTCATTTGATGCTGTTATATCTAAAAAACAAATCTCATCTGCTCCGTTTTCACTGTAAAACTTTGCCTGTTCCGATGGATCTCCTGCATCAACTAAATTCACAAAATTAATTCCTTTGACTACTCTTCCATTTTTAATATCTAAACAAGGGATAATTCTTTTTTTATACATTAACTTCCTTTGCTAGCTCAGCAAGTTTAATATCGCCGTCATAGATTGCTTTGCCAACTATTATGCCTTCAATATTTTTGTTATTTAGCTCTTTTGCTTTTTTAATATCATTTATTGAGGAAACGCCACCAGAAATAATTACTGGGCACTTAGAAATTCTAGCAATTTTTATAGTTTCATCAAAGTTTGGGCCTGTTTTAGTTCCGTCTTTATTTATGTCAGTATAAATTAATCTGCTGACTCCAAAATCATTAATATCTATTAAAAAATCCAAAGTTTTAATATTCAGATTTTCTTTCCATCCTGATATAGAAAGCTTACCATCTTTTGCGTCTAATCCTAAAGCAATTTTATTTTTAAATTTTGTACATGCTTCTTTTAAAAATTCTTTATTTTTAATTGCAGCACTTCCTAGAATTACTTTTTCAACCCCCAAATCAAGGTATTTCTTAATACTATTCAAAGTTCGTACTCCTCCACCAATTTCAATCTTTAAATCATATTTATCTAATATTTTTTTAATAATATCTAAATTAATCATTTGGCCGGTTAAAGCGCCATCTAGATCAATGATATGCAAATTTTTAAAACCGTGATCTTTATATTTTCCTGCTTGGTCAATTGGGGATATTTCGTATAGAAATTTTTTTTCAAAATCACCTTTAATTAATCTTACACATTTTTTATCTTTGATATCTATAGCTGGGATTATTTTAACCAATTTTAAATAGAACCCTTTGTAGATGGTATTGAATTTTTAATTCTTTTATCAATTTCCAGTGCTTCCTTTAGAGTTTTTGCTAAAGCCTTAAAACAAGATTCTATTTTGTGGTGACTATTTTCTCCGTATAGATTTTCAACGTGCATAGTGATCCCCGCTGACTGAGAAAAAGCTTGAAACCATTCCTTAAACAATTCGGTATCCATCTCACCTAATTTTTCAACTTTAAGATCTACTTTCCAGATTAGGTAAGGTCTTCCTGATATATCGATGGCGATTCTTGTTAAAGTTTCATCCATAGGTATTACTACGCTAGAATATCTTTTTATTCCTTTAAACTTTTTAGCTGCTTTTTTAATAGCCTCTCCTAATGCTATACCTGTATCCTCTGTACTGTGATGCAAATCAATATGTGTATCACCCCTCACATTAAGCTTGATATCGATCAAGGAATGTTTGGAGAGCTGTTCTAGCATATGATCTAAAAATCCAATTTGGGTTTTAATTTGATATTTTCCTTTTCCATCCAAATTAACTTCGGCGCTTATGCTGGTCTCTTTAGTTTTTCTTAGTATTTTAGCTTTTCTACTCATAAGTTTTGAGATTTACTCTTAAGATATATAGCTAAATTTATCTTTTAGCAATAAAACCTAGATTAAGGTCTTGAAGATTTAATTTAAATCTCCACATTAATAGATGCAATGAATACAAACCAAAATTGGCACGGAACAACAATAGTCCTTATTAGAAAGGGAAATCAAACTATTGTGGCAGGAGATGGACAAGTAAGTTTGGGGAATACTGTTTTAAAAAGTAAAGCAAAAAAAGTTAGAAAGATTGAGAAAAGAAATGTGATTGCTGGCTTTGCTGGATCTACTGCTGATGCACTAACTCTTTTCGAGAGGCTTGAGGCAAAATTAGAAAAGCATGCTGGTAACTTAACTAGGGCTGCTGTTGAACTTGCAAAAGATTGGCGGACGGATAAATATTTAAGAAGATTAGAGGCATTAATGGCAGTTGCTGATAAAGAAAAAAGTTTCATTATTTCAGGCACAGGTGATGTCCTAGAACCAGAAGATGGTATTATTGGTATAGGTTCCGGAGGCAATTATGCATTGGCTGCGGCAAAAGTTTTAATTGGCACTGAAATGTCAGCGGAAGAAATTGCAAAAAAATCACTAAAAGTTGCTTCCGAAATTTGTGTATTTACTAATAACAACATAACAACTGAAAAAGTTTGAAAAAGATGCCACAAAAAACAACAAGTCTTAAAATTGTAAAAGATGAACAAAAAAGAGAAAGTTCAAAGGTTAGTGCTTTATCTCCAAGAGAAATAGTTTCTGAACTCGATAGATACGTAATTGGCCAAGGACAAGCAAAAAGAGCGGTTGCAGTAGCTTTACGTAATCGTTGGAGAAGACAGGCTTTGTCAGGGGAAATGAAAGATGAAGTTTTGCCTAAAAATATTTTAATGATTGGACCAACGGGAGTTGGTAAAACTGAAATTTCAAGAAGACTTTCAAAATTGGCTCAGGCGCCTTTTATAAAAGTTGAGGCTACAAGATTTACTGAGGTTGGTTACGTTGGAAGAGACGTAGAACAAATTATTAGAGATTTGATTGAAATAGCCATTGCCATGGAAAGAGAAAAGAAAAGAAAAGAAGTTCATGCAAAAGCACAACTTGCTGCTGAAGAAAAAGTTTTAGACTCTCTTGTAGGTAAAAAAGCAAGCATGGCTACCAGAGAAAGTTTTAGAAAAAGATTGAGATCAGGTGATTTAGATAAAAATGAAATCGAGATTGAAGTAAACGATGCAACAACAGGAATGCCATCTTTTGAAATTCCAGGAATGCCTGGTGCAAACATTGGTATGGTTAACCTAGGTGAAATGCTAGGAAAAACTGTAAATGCAAAAGGTAAAAAGAAGAAGATGACCGTAAAAGAGTCTCATGAGATCTTAATAGCACAAGAGTCTGATAAAATGATTGAACAAGATAAAATAATTAAAGAAGCAAAAGACTCTACGGAAAATAATGGAATTGTATTTTTAGATGAGATAGACAAAGTATCTGCTAGAAGTGATAGGGTTGGAGGAGATGTTTCGAGAGAAGGTGTTCAAAGAGATCTTTTACCATTAATAGAAGGTACGACTGTAAACACAAAATATGGACCCGTAAAAACGGATCATATTTTATTCATTGCATCAGGAGCATTTCAATTAGCGAAGCCATCTGATTTACTCCCAGAGTTACAAGGACGTTTACCAATAAGAGTTGAGCTTAATGCTTTAACAGAAGAGGATTTTAAAAGAATCTTGAAGGAACCAGACAATAGTTTAATTAAGCAATATAAAGCACTTTTAAAAACTGAGGATGTTGATTTAGAGTTTTCAGAAGACGGTATAGATATGCTTGCTAAACTTTCTACTGAGATCAACTCGACTGTCGAGAATATTGGCGCAAGAAGACTTCATACAATAATTGAAAAAGTATTAGATGAAATAAGTTTTACTGCTTCCGACAAAGCTGGGCAAAAAGTTAAAATTGACAAAAATTATGTTGTGAAGAATCTTGGAAGTCTCGTCAAAGACACTGATCTTTCAAAGTTTATTTTATAATTTTTTTAACTTTATTAAAAGAGCACCTGATCCACCTTGATCCTGATTAGCTTCTTTAATTTGAGAAATTTTTGAATTTAAATCAGAATTATTTTTTATAAATTCAGGTATGGTGTTTCTTAATTTACTAAATTTTTCTGAAACATATACATTTTTTTCAGGCTTGGAAGAGTGGATGCCTTTCCCGGTGACGATTAAAATTTCAGAAATACCTTTATCGAAGCAAGTACTGACTATTTCATAAACTTTTTTATTGGCTTCTTCGATGGAATAACCATGAAAATCAAATTTATATTTTTTATCTTTCTTGTTACTTTCGGTATTGTGATCATCTTTGTTAGGTAGACTCGAAAGATTATCTAAAAATTCTTTCCAGTCATTTTTATCTTTTTTTGATAGATCTTTTTTTATCAACTATTTTTGATTTCCGCTAAATACCAATTTGGATTTGAACTTGAGATTTTTTTTGTGAACTTCCAGTGATCAATCACTGTTTTAATCTTGTCTGGATCACCTTCAATAACTTTATTATTACTATCTTTTTTCACAGATATAATCTCACTTACAAATTTTACTGTAAAGAAAAGGGCTTCTGCGGTCTTTTCAAATTTTTCTATAGTAGAAGATTTGATACCTACAAAAGTTAGCTCGGATTTAATTTGTTTAGAGTTTCTATCTTCAATAGCAGAATTAAAATTGTCTACCATACCTTTTGTTAACAAACTTTTTAAGCCTTTTTTATCTCCTTTTGAAAAAGCAATAATGATACTTTCGTAAGCTAATTCTGCTCCCTTTAAAAACTGTTTTTTTTGAGAATTATCAAATTCTGTTTTCTTGTTATTATTTTTTTTACTTATTTCTTCTTTGAATTTCTCAAATTTTTTTTCATCAAAACTGCTAAAAACTTTTTCTTCATGCCCGGTTTTCCTTCCTAGAATATTTCTTAGTCTAAGAATGATAAAACCTGCAATCATCGCTAAAAGTATTATGTCTAGATATCCAAAACTGTTACTCATTGTTGCTAAATATATATTATTAATATAACTTTCAAAATGACAAATGAACACATTATTATTGTTTTTAATAGCAGTACCCGCAATAGAAATATATGTAATGATTAAGATAGGCCAAAATATTGGGGCATTTACGACGGTATCTCTTATATTTGCCACAGCCTTTATAGGTCTATATTTCGCAAAAATAGAAGGTTTAAACACACTTAGGTCTGGTGTTTACAATTTATACAAAAACGAAATTCCTTTGTACGAAATCATTTCGGGAGCTTCGATAGCATTCGCCGCAATATTGTTAATAATACCAGGATTTATAACTGATTTTTTTGGTTTCATTTTGTTGTTCCCGCCAACTAGAAAAATAATAATTAAATCTTTTCTAAAAAGAAAAAGCACTGTCCAAAATAATAAGAATGATTTTATAGAGGGAGAGGTTTTGAAAAAAGATCAAAAAGACAAGGATGACCTATAACATTATCGCCAAATATATTAAAAATATAAATTTTGATATTCCTGACTCAAAATCTTATTTTTTAATAGAAAAAAAAATAAGTAATTATAAAATTAATTTTGATATAAAAAGCAAAAAAATAAAAGATAATATCTTAGAAATAGATACAAATTTAAAACTAATATCTGCTATACCTGATGAAAATGAAATAAATGTGTCAATTTTATTTTCGACATTAATAAATCTTGAAAAAAAATTAGAGAATAAAAAAGATTTGGAAAAAATAATATTAATAGATGTTCCAACAGAAATTTATCCAGATGTTAGAAGTGTACTTGTTTTTTTATTTGAAAAATCTGGGTTCAAAAAAATTAATATCGACAAAGATGTTAATTTTCAAAGTTTATACGAAAAAAATCAAAAATAATTTTTTTTCATTTCTTCTTTTAAAAACTTTTTATGTTCCAAATATTCTTTTTCGTTAGGTTTAATAATTATTTTAGAACTTTCTTTTAGTTTTTTGGTTTTTTTTGTATTTTCAATTTTTTCATTATTTTCATTATTTTCATTCAAGGACAACATAGGCTCTTTTTGATCTACAAGATTAATATAAACTTCTCTTAGTAATTCGCAATCCAAAAGGGCATTGTGTTTTTTTCTTTTAGAATTATCTATACTAAATTTTTTACATAAATTATCTAGAGAGTTTGAACTGCCTGGAAATTTTGACCGAGCAAGATCTAGGGTGTCTATAACATTTTTAAAGCTGATTTGTTCTTTATTAATTTTTTTAAGTTCAGAATTTATAAAAGAGATATCAAATGGCGCATTATGTATTATTAATTTTTTTCCTTTGATAAATTTCAAAAAATCATCTGCTATCTCTTCAAATTTTTTTTCATTCTTTAATTTTTCATAGGTATAACCATGTATCTTAAAAGCTTCCTCTGATATCTCTCTACCTGGATTAATTAATTTGTAAAAAACATTTTTTGTAGGCATCAAGTCTTTAGTCTCTATACATGCAATCTCTACAATTCTGTCCCCACTTTGCGGAGATAGTCCGGTTGTTTCTGTATCTAAAATAATTTCATTCATAATTTATTTTTAATAACCTCAACGTTTTTTTTCAAGTTTTTTAAGGATCTGTTGTTGTTAATAACATAGTCGCAGAATTTAATTTTTTTTCCAGTTGATAGTTGTCTTTTATCTAATAAATTAAAAATTTTTACATTCTTTCCTCTTTTTGTATATCTTTTTAATCTTAAAGCTTTATTTGAATTTACAAATATTATTATATTAAAATTTTTCATTAATTTGCTTTCTATCAAAAGTGGAATCTCAAAAAAGAGAAGAGTTTTTCTTTTATTTCTTACCGAAAATCTTCTTAGTTCTTTTCGAACAAGAGGATGAATAATTTTTTCTAATTCTTTTATATATTTTTTATTTTTTTTTATTATTTTTTTTATTTTACTTTTAATATTTTTTTTGTTTTTAAAATCAAACTTTCTGCAAATTTTATTTTTAAAAGAATTCCTCTGATAAATCTTATTAACTTCGTGGTCCGCATTAAATAAAGGATACTTTTTTCCAGCAAACATCTTTGCAACAGTAGATTTGCCAGATGCAATTGATCCGGTAATTCCTATTTTAATCATTATCAATCAATTTAATTACGTATTTATCAATTTTTGGTTCAACATTATGCCAAATCTTAAATGCTAATTGGGCCTGGTATAAAAACATCATCTTCCCATTTTCTCCAAAATTATTTGATTTTTCTGCCTTTAAAAGGAATTTTGTTTTTTTAGGATTGTAAATAACATCATAAAATAATTTATTAGAACCTATTTTAGAATAGTCTAATTTTATTTCATCACTTTTGTTAAGACCTATACTTGTAGCATTAATAAAAATGTCACAACTAACTATGTCTCCCCATTTTATTATTTTTAGGTCGGAATATTTTTCTTTTAAAATTTCTGCTTTTTCAATAGTTCGATTGCTTAAAGTTATATCTGAAAAATTCATTTTCTTTAATGCCAAAATTATGGAAGGAACAACTCCTCCTGCTCCTAAGATAAAAACTTTTTTTCCTTTTATTTTGTGTCTAACACTTTCAAGTGCCATTTTAAATCCATTTACATCTGTATTGTCTCCAATAGTTTTATTATTTTTTTGAAATATTGTATTAACGGACTCCGTTTCTTTTGCAATGGAAGTTAATTCGTTCAGAAAAGGTATAACTGATTTTTTAAATGGCACTGTAATATTAAAGCCTTGAAGTTTCCCTTCGCGAACTTCATTACATAGGCTTTTTAAATCATTTTCTCGAACAAGTTTCTTCTCATATGTAGCGTCGATTTTATATTTTTTAATCCAATAGTTATGCAATAATGGTGATAATGAATGATCTATCGGATTTCCTATTACTAAGTATTTTTTCATTTTTTTGTTTTTCTGCTTAACCTATCAATAAAAAATAATGCTAAAGCTGTTAATAAAGCGAACAACTCTAATGCATGCCCGGAGTCACCGAGAATTTTTTGTACTAAATAAAAAATGATACAAACTACAATCCAAATTAAAATTAACATTACAAATTATTTAAATACTCCTTTATTTTTTTTACAGGAAGACCCATTATTGTATCTTCGTCTCCTTCTATTTTTTCAAAAAGAGATCTTCCTCCCGCTTCGATTTGATACACGCCATAAGCATACAATTCTTTGTCTCTAAGCCTTGATAAATATGATGTAATTTCGTCCAAATTAAGTTGCTTCATCGTTAAAGTAGAACTGTCCGTATCATTCCATATCATGGAACCATTCTTAGATATACATACGGAACTGATTAGCTGATGTTTTTTTCCATTAAGCTTTTTAAGAATACTTAATGCTTCGTTTCTACTTTTTGGCTTAGAAACAAGCTCTCCGTTTAAATCGATAACACTGTCAGCTCCCAAAACTATTTCGTTTGGTTTTTTAGAGCTGATTTTATTGGCTTTTAATTCTGCCAAGTTCTTAGATATAATTAAAGGACTTGCTCCCTGAGAGGTTAGCGAGTTTTTTACCTCATCTTCGTCAACATTAGATGGAATAACATCACACATTATTTGATTTTTTAATAAAATACTCTTTCTCACTCCACTTTTTGAAGCTAAAATAATTTTCATTTGTTTTTACTAATTTCGTAAATTTTAACTATTGATGCGGCTGTTTCCTCTACGGATCTTCTTGTTACGTCTATTGAAGGCCAATTGTATTTTTTAAACATTTTTTTGGAATTTTCTACCTCAATTCTAATTTTTTCAACATCTGTGTAAGTTTTAAGATCAACAGAGGTATTAACATTGACTCTAGTTTTTCTAACATCGGCTAGTCTTTCTGGTTCTGCGAACAATCCTACAACACAATAATTTTTGTTTTCTTCCTCTAATATTTTCGGTATTTTTTGTTCTAAAACCAGAGGTATGTTTAAAGTCTTAAATCCTCTATTTGCCAAATAAATAGATGTTGGTGTTTTGCTTGTTCTACTAACACCCAATAAAATTATATCAGCTTTTCCTATGTCCTCATTTTTTTTTCCATCATCATGGGACATCGTAAATTGTATTGCTTCTATTCTTTTGTAATAATCTTCATCAAGTACATGCTGTGCACTGGCTTTGTGCGTAGCTTTTTGGTTAAGTAGTTTAGAAAAACTTAAAATTAGATTTCCTAGAACTCCGAAACAAGGAATGTTGTTTTTTTTACTTTCTTCGTCTAGGAGTTTTGCTAATTTTGTATCTACGATTGTATATAAAATAATAGAATTTTCCTTTTTATTGCATTCGCTTATAATTTTATCAATCTGTTGTTGGGTTCTGATAAAAACAAATTCTTTCTTTTCATATTCAAAATTTGCAAACTGAGATTGTAATGCTAAGAATGTCCTGTCTAGAGTTTCTCCAGTCGAGTCCGATATTAAAAAAATTTGATATTTATTTGTCATTAATTCTGTTAACAGTTTAGGTATAATTAATAGATATTAATAAAATTTCATAGATCTGATTTTTTATTCACCTTAATTAACAAATTTTCAACATTTTATAATATGTTTATAATTTAATATTTAATAATTAACATTGTGCATAATAAAGAAAAACATAAGTTTATGACTATTTTTAATCCCCTTATTATGTAGATAAAATGAAAATTATCCCATTTTACCTAACTAACATGACCTATTACAACAATTATAATTTGAATCTATACTATTATATTAATGAATAAACTATCTGAGTGCATAATTAATAAAAGAGTATCTTTAATTCCAATATGGTTTATGAGACAAGCCGGAAGGTATCTTCCTGAATTTAGAGAAATAAGAAAAAATAATAAAAATTTTATTAAACTATGTTTAAACCCAAAACTTGTTACAGAAATAACACTACAACCTATTACAAGATTTGATTTAGATGCTGCAATTATTTTTTCTGATATTTTAATGATACCATATGGGTTGGGCCAACCAGTTGAATTTAAAAAAGGGTACGGCCCATTACTAGGCAAAATGAATATAAACGAAATTATAAAAATAGACTCTAATTCATTTGTAAAAAAAATAGCTCCAGTTTATAGCGCAATTAAAGCTGTAAAAGAAAAAAACAAAAATAAAGAAACAATAGGATTTGTTGGCGCACCATGGACGTTGTTGGTTTATATGCTAAATCAAAAATCACCAAAGAAAGATTTTGATATAAATATAGTAATAAAAGATAAATCTTTGTTAAGTAAATTATTAAAAAAGATAGAAGAAACTATATGCTTACATGTAGACAAACAAATACAAGCGGGTGCAAATATCATTCAGATTTTTGATTCATGGGCAGGCTTGTTGCCAAAAAATAAATTAAACGAGTACTGTTACGCTCCAACTTTAAAAATTGTCAATCATATTAAAAAAACAAAAATTCCAGTAATTTGTTTCCCCCGGGGTATAGGAAAAAATTATTTAGATTTTTGTTCGATAGTTAAGCCAAATTGTATAAGTATAGACTACGAGGTAGATCCTGAATGGATTAAAAAAAACCTAAAAGAAATTCCTGTACAGGGTGGATTAGATCCCAAGATACTCTTAGGAGAAAAAGAAATTATCAGAACAGAAGTTGAAAAATATTTAAACATATTTTCAGGTTATCCTTATATATTTAATTTAGGACATGGTGTTTTACCAGAAACAAAACCCGAAATTATAAAATACATTACAGATCTTGTTAGAAAAAAAAATGAAAGATGATCATCCTAAAGTAAATTTTGGAAAAACAGGTTTGCTTTTAATTAACCTTGGAACGCCAGATTCTACTAAGTGGTGGGATATTAGAAAATATCTAAAAGAATTTCTATCAGACCAAAGAGTTATAGAGGTAAACCCCTTTTTGTGGCAGATTATTTTAAATTTTTTTATACTTACCTTTCGTCCATCTAAAACTGCAAAAGCATACAAGGAAATTTGGATGAAAAAAGAAAATATGTCCCCACTCAGATACTACACTATTATGCAGGCAAAAAAATTAAATGAAAAAATAAATAATAATAATCTTATTATAGATTTTGCTATGAGATATGGAAATCCAAGTATTAAAAGTAAAATGAATAAACTTCAAAGAGAAGGATGCGAAAATATAATTATTTTACCTTTATACCCACAATATGCAGCAGCAACTACCGCAACCGTATGTGACGAAGTTTATAGAAGTTTGATGGAAATGAGATGGCAGCCTAGTTTACAAATAATTCCTCATTACGAATCTGAGCCGCTTTACATAGAGGCTCTAGAGAAAAGCTTAAATAAAAAAATTTCTCAAATAAATTGGAAACCAGATATAGTTATAGCCTCTTATCATGGCATCCCAAAAAAATATTTTGAAAAAGGCGATCCTTACCACTGTTATTGTCAAAAAACTACCAGGCTTCTATGTGAAAAATTTACAAAGATAAATATCAAAACTACATTTCAGTCAAGATTTGGGCCCCAAGAGTGGTTGCAACCTTATACCGATAAAACTTTAGAAGTTTTGCCAAAGGAGGGAAAAAAAAACGTCCTTGTAATTTGCCCAGGTTTCTCATCAGATTGCGTAGAAACTTTAGAGGAAATCTCCATACAAGGAAAAAAAAGTTTTTTAGATCGCGGGGGAAAAAACTTTGATGTTGTTCCATGTTTAAATGATGGCGAAGACCATATAAATTTACTCAAACATCTAACAGAAAGATATTTTGTCAAATGAACGCTTATTTAATATTTAAATCACTACACCTGATCGCAGTTATATCTTGGATGGCTGGTCTGTTATATTTGCCAAGAATATTTGTTTATCACTCCGAGGCAAATGACACTAGTGTTCAAGAAACATTTAAAATAATGGAGAGAAGGCTATTCTTGTACATCATGAATCCAGCAATGATTTTATCCTGGCTGTTTGGTTTCCTCTTAATTCATTCCGTAGGCGTACAATCAATAAAAGAAATATGGTTAATTGCTAAACTTATTCTCGTTGTTTCATTAACATTTTATCATTTCTTTCTATTCAACTGTCTAAAAAAATTTAGTCTAAATGAAAATGACCATACACCTAAATTTTTTAGAATAATCAATGAAGTTCCAACAGTTTTACTTATTGTTATAATATTTCTAGTGGTTTTTAAGCCTATTTAGACTTGAATATTAATTTTTAATCACTATATTAGTAATACTTACCTTAAAGACAATAATCATATGAACTTACAAGAACTAAAGAAAAAGACGCCTGCAGAGCTTATATCAGAAGCGGAAAAGCTTGGTATTGAAAATCCTAGTACACTTAGAAAGCAGGAAATTTTATTTTCTATTTTAAAAAAATTAGCTGAAAAGAATGAACAAATAACCGGAGCTGGTGTTCTAGAAGTATTACAAGATGGTTTTGGTTTTCTAAGAGCTATTGAGTCCAATTATCTTCCTGGGCCCGATGACATTTATGTTAGTCCTAGTCAAATTAGAAGATTTGGATTAAGAACTGGAGATTCAGTCGAAGGAGAAATTAGAGCTCCGAAAGACGCAGAAAGATATTTTGCTTTATTAAAAGTTAACCAAATTAATTTTGAAAACCCTGAAAAGGGAAGAAATAAAATAGCTTTTGATAATTTAACTCCACTTTATCCAAATCAACAATTAAAAATGGAGGTAGAGAAAAACGTTACAGAAAAAAAACCTGATCAAACTGCAAG
>MDTG01346426.1_pt1 | contig 32281 bp, 35 predicted proteins | sample 811421 | NCBI WGS metagenome assembly MDTG01 (sample SAMN05326645, study PRJNA326480) | marine metagenome | isolation source: seawater | place: Pacific Ocean: South East | collected 2011
AGGACGGCGAAGCGGACCGGCGTCACGATCAGTGCCTCGACGAGGCGAGCCTTGTCGCTGATCGGGGCGATGTCGCCGAAGCCGGTCGTGGTGATCGAGATCATCGTGAAGTAGATCACGTCGAGGAAGCTGACGTGACCGTCGAGATTGTCGACCAGCCCCTCGCGGTCCCACCAGTGGATCATCACCACGATGAAAATCAGGAACACCGCCAGACCGAGGCGGATGAACAGGTCGCCCCAGACCGGGATGTTCACCGCGCGCCGCAGGGGTGCGTAGCGGCGCTTGCCGACCTTTCGCAGATCCCTGTTGTGCGAGCGCGACATGCCTCAGGCGAACCTGTCGGCGAGGTTGGAAATGGCGGAATGGTGAGTCAGGTCGAGCTGAAGCGGGGTGACGGCGATGAAGCCATCCTCGACAGCTTCCAGATCGGTGCCGTGATCCAGCGTGTGCTCCGCATCCTGGAGGCCGAACCAGTAGTACCGGCGCCCCCGCGGGTCAGTGCCTTCCACCAGCGAGCCGCGCTCGTAATCGTGGAAGCCCTGCCGCACGACCCGGATGCCCTTCACCTCATTGGCAGGCAGCGCCGGGAAGTTGACGTTGACGAGAGTGCGCTTGGCCATCTGCACGTCGATCAGCGGGCCTAGCACCTTGGCGCCCCATTGCGTCGCCGCATCGAAGCCATACCGCGTTTCCCGGTAGGCCTGGCTGAGGCCGATGGCGGGAATGCCCGCCAGCGCGGCTTCCATCGCGGCGGAAATGGTGCCCGAATAGGTGATGTCGTCGCCAAGGTTCTCGCCCGCGTTCACGCCCGAGAGGACGAGGTCCGGCTTGCGATCGGCGAACAGCTTGCGCAGCGCGAGATTGACCGAGTCGGTCGGCGTGCCGGTGACGCTGAAACGCTTCTCGCCGTGTTCGCGCAAGCGGACCGGATGGTGCAGGGTGAGCGGATGGCCCGCGCCCGATTGCTCCTCCGCCGGGGCGCAGACCCACACATCGTCGGAAAGCTGGCGGGCGATTTCCTCCAGCACGGTGAGGCCGGGGGCATGAATGCCGTCGTCGTTGGTGAGGAGAATCCGCATGAATCAGGCGGGTACCAGTTTTTCGAGCCCGCCCATATAGGGCTTCAGGGCATCAGGAACGGCAACCGATCCGTCTTCCTGCTGATAATTTTCCAGCACGGCGACAAGCGTGCGGCCCACGGCAAGGCCGGAGCCATTGAGCGTGTGGACGAATTCTGTCTTCTTGCCGCCGTCTTCGGGCCGGAAACGCGCGTTCATCCGCCGGGCCTGGAAATCGCCGCACCAGCTGATCGAGCTGATCTCGCGGTAGGCATCCTGCCCCGGCAGCCATACCTCCAGGTCGAAGGTCTTGCGCGCGCCGAAGCCCATGTCGCCAGTGCACAGCAGTACCTTGCGGTGCGGCAGTTCGAGGGCATGGAGAATGCTCTCGGCGCTGGCGACCATGTGCTCGTGCTCTGCGTGGGCGTCTTCCGGGCGACAGACGGAAACAAGCTCGACCTTGTCGAACTGGTGCTGCCGGATGAAGCCGCGCGTGTCCTTGCCCGCCGCGCCTGCCTCGCTGCGGAAGCAGGGCGTGAGGGCGGTGAGGCGGATCGGCGAGGACAGATCGTCGATGATCTGTTCGCGCACGGAGTTGGTGAGCGAAACCTCGGCGGTGGGGATCAGCCAGCGACCATCCGTGGTCTTGAACAGGTCTTCCGCAAACTTCGGCAATTGCCCGGTGCCGTATACGGCCTCGTCCCGCACCAGCAGTGGCGGGGCGCATTCGGTGTAGCCGTTCTCCTCCACCTGCCTGTCGAGCATGAACTGGGCGATGGCGCGATTGAGGCGCGCCATCTGGCCGCGCAGGAAAGTGAAGCGCGCGCCGCTCATCTTCACCGCAGTTTCGAAATCCATGCCGAGAGAGGGGCCCATGTCGGCATGTTCGCGCGGCGTGAAATGGAAGGTGCGCGGCACGGTCCAGCGGCTGACCTCAACGTTGTCGTCCTCGTCCGCGCCTTCGGGCACGCCGTCGGCGGGCAGGTTGGGAATGGCGGCCAGCGCATCGTTCAGCGCCTTGCCCTTCGCGCGCTCTTCTTCCTCCACCTGCGGCATCGACTGCTTGATCTCGGCAACTTCCGCCTTCAGCGCGTCGGCCTTGTCCTTGTCGCCCTGGCCCATGGCCTGGCCGATGGCCTTTGAGGCCTCGTTGCGGCGGCTCTGCATCTCTTGAAGGCGGGTGGTGAGGGCGCGGCGTTCCTCATCCAGCTTCAGCAGGTCGGCGGCTACAGGCTCCACCCCGCGCTTTGCCAGCGCAGCGTCGAAGCCTTCCGGATTCTCTCGGATCATTCGAAGGTCATGCATGGCCGCGGGCTATGCATCGCCATGTTGCCGCTTGTCCAGCACAGACACGGGCGCCAGGGCTGCAAGCAGCACGGCTCAGGGGAACCTTTGTCACCCTGCACCGCTGAGACAGTCTTATCGCGGGCAACTGACGAGGGCCGTAATTGCTGGACAAGACGATCAAGGAACCCCCGCAGCGCACACGCTTCGTGGACATCGTGCAAGGGGTGGCCCGGCTCGCCATCACGACGGGGCTGATGCAACGCCCTACCTTCGACAAGCAGACCCTCATGGACCGCGCTGCGCAGGCCGCCGGATCGGACGATTTCGGCGATCCGTGGTTCGAAAAGCCGCTGGCGGTGCTGCTCCAGTCGATCGAGAAAGAAGCACACCTTCACGAAGCCGGGGCATGGGTCGCCATGAAGCAGTGCGAAAAAGTGTTGGTCGACAGGTTGCGTGCCCAGCAATGGTTCGCCCGCCACCCGGAGATCCTGGCCCGGCCATTGCGCCATCCCGTTTTCATCGTCGGGCCGATGCGTTCGGGCACCACGCGGCTGCATCGCCTGCTCTCGGCAGACAGCCGGTTCGATCACATGCGCAGTTTCGAAACGATCACGCCGGTGCCTTATCCCGATTTCACCCATCGCGGGCATGACCGGCGCATCACGCTTGCAAGGCGCGCGCGCAAGGTGGCGAACCTCGCCAATCCGCATACGCTGGCCATCCACCCCACCGGCCCGATGCAGCCCGAGGAAGAGCTTGGCCTGTTCGTCAATTCGTTCTGGGGCATGAAGCACGAGGCGCAGTGGCATGTGCCAGGCTACGGGCGGTGGTGCGAGGATCAGGATGCAACGCCGGCCTACGAACAGATGGCGCGCTTGTTACGGCTGATCGGGTGGTCGCAGCAGGCCAGTTCCCTGAAGCCGTGGGTGCTCAAGACGCCCCAGCACATGCTGGACCTCGATGCACTTCTCAACGTGTTTCCCGATGCCCGCTTCATCTTCACCCACCGCGATCCGCTGCGCGTGGTCGCCAGTTCGGCCTCGCTAGCCTGGAACCAGACCTGCATCTATTCCGACCACGCCGATCCGCACGAGGTTGGTCGTGAATGGCTGCGCAAGACCCGTCTGCAGATCGACCGGATGCAGCAGGGCCGCAAGCGCATTGCGCAAGGCCGCATGATCGATGTCCATTACGAGGCTGTGGATGCCGATTGGCGCGCCGAGATGCGGCGAATATACGATTTTCTCGATCTCGATATCGACCGCGCGTGGCCCGCGATGGAGTCTTATCACGAAAGCGCCGACGCGCTGAAACGCCAGCCGCACAAGTACAGCCTCGCCGAATTCGGCCTGTCGGAAGATGTCGTGCTGGGGCAACTGGGTGACTACATGGATCGCTTCGATGTTGCGCAAGAGCCGCGGGCGGCGGCTCGCCTGTAATCGCGAGGAATGGCGGGCTCGGCTAGGATTGTACTTTAGAGCTGCCCATCTTGAACAGAAGAAGCGCGTAGGCCAGCCGACGCGGATTACCAAACGCACCGAGCCTTGATGTCGCCGGGCGTATGTTGGCGGCAAAGGCGCCTGGATGCGGGGATGCTCTCGACCCACACGCCATACGGCCTGGTCCAGTAACGAACTTGATCGTAAATGCGCGAAGGAGTGCGCTGCCATGCACCCGACCAAGAAATATTCCTTCCAGCAGAGCACCCCGTCGACCCGTTAACGGGCGCCTCGAGAGCACAAATGAAAACAAATGTGCTCAGCCGCGACCTTTCTTCTTGCAAATGATTCTCAATCCCAATAGCGGGAGCGGCCTTGTGGGAAGGTACATATGAGAATCTATTTCAAGTTTCTGGCGACGGGCGTCGCTGCATCCGGCTTGTTTGCTGCGATGACGGTCTCTGCGGGCGCGACCCCGATCGTCCCCGAGCAGCTCTCGGTCGGCTCCATGTTCGAGCAAGCGGATTGGGTGGTGAAGACGGTCATCCTCGGCCTTGTTGTCGCGTCGCTGGTCACCTGGACCGTGTTGATCGCCAAGGCTTTGGAATTGCATAGGGTCGCAGTTCGGCAGACTGCAGCGAACAAGGCGATCGTCGAGGCCAGAACGCTGGCCGAAGCGCGCCAGCGCGCACCTGAAGCGTCAGAACTGCTCGACGCTGCCGAACTCGAATTGCGCCTTTCCGCAGACGCTCTTCACGATGGCGAGGGTATTCGCGAGCGTATTTCCACGCGGTTCGAGAGGATCGAAGCGGCGACCGGTCGTCGCCTTTCTCGCGGCATTCACGTTCTTGCCACGATAGGCGCGACAGCGCCTTTCGTGGGTCTGTTCGGCACGGTCTGGGGCATCATGAACAGTTTCATCGGCATTGCCGAGAACCAGACGACCAACCTCGCCGTGGTGGCGCCGGGCATCGCGGAAGCTCTGCTGGCAACGGGCGTCGGGCTGTTCGCGGCGATCCCGGCGGTGGTGATCTACAACCATTTCGCCCGGCAGGTTGCCCAGCAACGCGCGCTCAGCGCCGACCGGGCAGCAGCCATCCTCAACATTGCCTCGCGCGATCTCTCGCGCGGCGTGGTTGTCGGGGAAGGCTGAGGGCATGGCATTCCGGCTCGGCACCCCTGACGACGGTGATCTCCCGCTGAACGAAGAGATCAACGTTACGCCGTTCATCGACGTCATGCTGGTGCTGCTCATCATCTTCATGGTGGCGGCACCACTGGCCACCGCGGATGTGCGGGTTGACCTGCCTGTGACAAATGCAGAATCGGCCCCCCGACCTGATCAGCCGGTGTTCGTCACTATCGAGGCTGACGGTCGACTGACCGTCAACGATCGCGAAACCTCGATCGGAGAGCTTGGGCCGGCTATTGTAAGCACGACCGGCGAGGATCGCGAGCAGCGCGTTTTCCTGCGCGCGGACCGCAGTGTGCCCTACGAAAGGCTGATGGACGCGATGAACGCCATGCGCGCATCCGGTTATCTGCGCGTCGCGCTGGTTGGCGCAAAGGACGGGGCAGGGCAGTGATCCGTTCGGCACCACCCGGAACTGCCGTACCTAACTGGCGGCTGGCCAGCGTGGTTGCGCTCGCGGGACACACCGCGCTGTTCGTCGCGCTCGCCGTGCCCGCGGCAAAGGTCGAGCCCCGCTTGCCCGATCCGGTGATGATCGTGGAACTGCCTCAGGGGACGGCACCGGCTGCATCGCCCGCAGCGGAAGCGCAGCCTGAAAACGTTTCCGAAATGCAGGAGCCGTTGCCGCAAATGGTTCAGCCCCGTCTGGATATTCCGGAAGCGCAGGCTCCCGTTTCCAGCGAACCCGTGGTGGCTCCCGTCGTGCGGCCCATTCGTCCCGTCACGCGCGCTCCAGCGGCGCAACGCACTCTGGATATCCCTGCGCCGCCGCGACCGCTGGCAGCCGCAACGGGAACTTCCACTGCTGGGGAAGGGCCTGCCGACGACGCGGGGGCGACACAGGAATCGCGGGACTGGTATGCGCTGATTGCCGCTCATCTCGAGCGCAACAAGCGTTACCCGCGAGAGGCGCGCAGGGATGGGTTGCAAGGCACGCCGACGGTTCGCTTTACCGTCGATCGTCGCGGACGCGTGTCGAACGTTTCGATCCGCGACAGCAGCGGGCATCCCGCGCTGGACGAGGCCACCGTCGACCTAATGCGGAGGGTCTCTCCTCTGCCGGCCATGCCACGTTCGATGGGCCGCGACGCCGTCACCATCTCCTTGCCAATCGAATACACGCTGCGCCGCAACTAGGCGGCACCAGATCACGAAATACCGGGAAAAATACGGAAGGAAAATGCAAATGACTCGCATAAGCAATATCAAAAGGCCATCGAGCCTGCGCCGCCCTTCGACGGTAATGACGCTTGGCATGTCGGCGGCGATGCTCGCCATGCCGGCCCATGCGCAGGATGCCGATGACGAGGACGACGCCGGGGAAGTGCAACTGGAAACGCTGCATATCGAGGACGTTACCGCCGATTCGAACCCTTATGCGACCGATGGCGTGCCCTATCGCGCGGAAGTTTCTGCAGATCCGCGCCGCGTGCAGCCGCTCTCCGAAACGCCGGCCACGATCCGCGTGCTGACCGAGGAGCGGCTGGAGGAATCGGGCGAGACCGACCTGCGCGACATTCTCGACAACCAGCCGGGTATTACCGTGGGCACCGGCGAAAACGGCAATGCCTTTGGCGATCGCTACATCATTCGCGGCCACGAAGCGCGCAGCGACGTGTTCGTCGACGGGCTGCGCGATCCCGGCATGACCACGCGCGAAACCTTTGCCGTGCAGCAGGTCGAGATCACCATGGGGCCGAGCAGCACCTTCGCCGGGCGCGGCTCGACCGGCGGCGCGGTGAACTCCATCACCAAGCAGGCGAGCAGCGACTACAGCTTCACCCGCTTCGATCTCGGCATCGGCACCGACAATTACTATCGCGGCACAGTGGATGCGAACTTCCGCCTGAACGACTATGCCGCCATCCGGGTGAATGGCCTTTACGGCTATCAGGAAGTGCCAGGTCGCAGCTATTCCGATCGCGAACGCATCGGCGCTGCCATTTCCGCGATGTTCCAGCCGACCGACACCTTCGAGATCCTGCTCGACTACTATCACCTATCGGCCGACGACATGCCCGATATCGGCAGCTACGTACCGCGCGTGACGGGCACCAGCCCGGCGGACGTCACGGTCTATGAACCATGGGACGAGGTACCCAACTACGCGCAGGAAGAAGACTTCCTCGAATCCGATGTGGACACCTTCACCGCGCGCCTGACATGGGAAGTCATGCCTAACGTCACCCTGCGCAATTCCACGCGCTATGGGGAAACCTCGAACGGCTATGTGCTTACCGGCTTGCGCGGGGGCGCATACGATCCGGAAACCGGGCTGTTCGACCCGGTGACGCTGAGTGCCCATCAGGGCAATCAGGAAGTCGAGTACTTCGTCAATCAGTTCAATCTGTCGGCAGACGTATTCACGGGCGCGCTGTACCACCAGATCATCTTCGGGGCCGAGTATTCGGATCAGAGTGTCGCCAACGGGACCTATGATCTGACCACGAACGGCGCGACGAATTGCGTCACTGCAGGTCGAGGCGGGCTAAGCCCGAACTTCTGTATCACCGATGAAAACCGCAACGTGATCTTCAGCGATTCCGAGATCCACACCCTGCTCCAGCGGGATATCGCCTTCGGCCAGATCGACAGCGACTGGAACGTGGAAACTCTCTCGCTTTACCTCATGGATACGGTGGAAGTGAACGAGTGGCTGACTTTGAACGGAGGCGTGCGCATCGATTCCTTCGAATACAGCAATGCCGTGATTGGACGCGGCGCGGACACACCGACGCTCTTCGAATACGAAGACGTGCTCTGGAACGGTCACGCCGGAATTACGCTTAAGCCGCACGAAGAAGGCATTGTCTATTTCACCTGGGGAACGGCGCGCAACATCAATGGCGGGGAATCCGACCTCGGCGGGAACTGCGGTTACGGCGGCATCTGCGTCGACGAGGGTACGGACATCGGAGACGGCATGCCGGAAAGCTCGACCAGCTTCGAATTCGGTACCAAGTGGGACCTGTTCGACGACCGCCTGCTCGTGACCGGTGCCCTGTTCCAGATCACCAAGGATGACGTGTTCGAGTCCGCAGGCGACGGTTATTCCTTCGGCGGATCGCTCAATACCGGAGAAAACCGCGTGCGCGGTTTCGAACTGGGGATGGTCGGCAACATCACCGGCAACCTCATGGTCCAACTGACCGGCGCGATCATGGACTCGGAAGTTACCGACTCCAACGATCCCGACAAGGTCGGCCTGGCGCTGGCAAACTTTGCCGAGGAAAGCTTCAACGCGCAGTTCCGTTACCAGGTCACGCCGCAATTTGCCTTTGGCGGGACGGCAACCTACCGCGGGGAAATGTACACCGGTCAGCCGGATGATGCGGCAAGCTACAACGCTGCGCTCGGCGTCTATAATTACACCGTGCCCGATTACTGGACCTTCGATGCCTTTGCGACCTATCGTATCAACACCGCGCTTCAGGTTCGGCTCAACGTCACCAACCTGACCGACGAGGACTACTACCTTGCCGGTTATCGCAGCGGGCATTTCCTCTACATGGGGGACGAACGCCGAGCCACGCTGACGCTGACGGGCCGGTTCTAGGCGAACATGGTCGGGGCGCCGTTGCGGGCGCCCCGACAATGCCTTCCAACAAGAGACGAGACCGACATGCTCACCATCATCGAGAATCTGTTATCGGGCGAGGAAGTGGAAACGCTGCTGGGTAAGCTGGCCGATGGCGATTGGGCCGACGGTGCGCAGACCGCCGGAACGCGTTCCGTCGCGGTGAAGCAGAACCGGCAACTGGGCGTCACCGATCCACTGGCTCGCGAACTGGGTAACGTAATCCTCTCGCGCTTGGGCCGCAGACCGGAATTCGTCTCTGCCTCGCTGGCGGAAAAGATCTTTCCGCCAGTCTTCAATCTCTACCAGAACGGCGGGCACTACGGCTGCCACGTCGACAGCGCGCTGATGCGTGTTCCCGATGCGGACATGACGATCCGCAGCGATGTTTCGGCCACGATCTACCTGTCCTCGCCCGATGACTACGACGGCGGCGAACTGGTGATCGAAACCGACTACGGCGCGCAGGAAGTGAAGCTGGCAGCGGGCGACATGGTGCTCTATCCGTCCAACAGCCTACACCAGGTCATGCCTGTGACACGGGGGCGGCGCATCTGTGCCATCACCTGGATACAGAGCGCCGTGGCCGACGCGTCGGAACGGGCCATGCTCTATGACCTGGACACCTCCATCCAGGCGCTGTCGTCGGGACGGTCAAAAACGGATCCCGATGTCGAGCGGCTGATCCACGTCTATCATAACCTGCTGCGACGCTGGGCCAATGTCTGAGTCCCGGATGTCGATTTTCCGCCTGGTATTCTGGATGGTCCTCGCCATCCCTGCAGGGTTGATGGTGAATGCCCTTGTCTCCCGCGAGGCACTGGCGATGGACCTCTACCAGCCATCCGGCGAAATGGCATTGCGGCTGATGCTGCTTGCCATGCTCGCAGGGCCGCTCAGCACCATCTTCGGATCCAACCGGTTCCTGCGCACCTGGCTTGCTGTTCGCCGCAACCTTGGCGTTGCAGCCTTCTGCTATGGGCTGCTGCACTTCGTTTTCTACCTGATCGACATGCAGTCCATGGCAGCAATCCTCGACGAGCTCTGGCTCCCGGGTATCTGGACCGGGTGGTTGGCATTCCTGCTGATGGCCCTTGCGGCTTCGATCAGTACAGACTGGGCCATGCAGAAACTGGGACGCAACTGGAAGCGACTGCAACGCGGTGTTTACGGCGCATATCTGCTCGCCTGCATTCACTGGTGGCTACTCGATCGCGATCCCGGTCCGGCACTGGTCTACCTCGCTCCGCTACTGATCGCCTGGACGGTCCGCCTATCCGTGACCGCACGGCGAAGAAATACCCGAAAGGAAATACCCGCATGATCCTCCGCTTCAAGATTGCCGCCGTGTTCCTTGCCACCGCTGCCGGTCTCGGCATGTCGCAACCCGCGCTCGCCGATGGCGACGTCGTGTGCGGCAGCGGCCCGCAGTCGGGGTGGGAATCCGAACGGGACCTGCGCCGACGGGTGTTTCAGGAGGGGTGGGAACTGCTTCGTATCCAGGTGGAGGGCGATTGCTACGAAGTCTACGCCCGCAACCAGATGGGACAGGCGATCGAGGCGTTCTTCCATCCCGAAACGCTGGAGAAGCTGGTCGTCTACCGCCGGGGCCGCGAAATCTTTCGCAAGGAAGGCTTCGACGGCTAACGACCTTCCTGACGTCAATATTTCATTCTCGGTCCGCGCACGCACCCGGTTGCCGACATTTGACTTCTAACGCCTTCTTGGCAAACGTGGTATTTACCAACAGGGCAGACAGGGAGGCCTTCGTGAAGGGGTATTGCGAAAACATTGAGAAACTGACGGTTGAGAATGACGATTTTCGCCGCGTCCTCTACACGGGCAAGAACCTTCAGCTTGTCCTGATGACCCTTCCTCCTGGTTGCGACATAGGAGCGGAGGTCCACTCGGATCGGGACCAATTCTTCAGGATCGAGGAAGGCAAGGGCGTCATCGAGATCGATGGCGTGGCCAATCCGGTCGAAGACGACTTTGCCGTGATCGTTCCGGCTGGCGCGCGCCACAACGTCATCAACAACGGCACCGAGCCACTGCGGCTCTATACGATTTACGGTCCTCCCGAGCACATGGACGGCATTGTCCATTCGACGAAGGATGAAGCCGAGGCGCGGCACCACGACGAGGAATGGGACGGGGGCACCACGGAGTAGGCAGTTCCCCGCCGGATTGCTTCGTTTTCGTCTTGAGTGATTGGCAGATGGAGAGAGGCAAATGACAACTGCAGTCAAACCGAGCCCTATAAGGGAAGCCGTCGCATATTTCGAGAACGGCGAAAACCTTGAGGCCGCTATCGACGAACTCCTGCGGTCGGGCTTCGATCGAGCGGAAATCAGCCTTCTCGCCTCGGAAAGGGCCGTCGAAGATCAGCTGGGCCACAGATACGATAGGGTGTCCGAGCTGGAAGACGATCCCACTGTTCCAAGGACATTCTACGTCCCGACCGAATCCATCGGAGGTGCGGAGGGAGCCCTCATCGCGACGCCGCTTTACCTCGCAGCCTTGTCGGCAATCGGTGGTGTGGTTGCTTCGGGAGGTTCCCTGCTTGCCCTGCTCGTGGGAACAATCGCCGCAGGCGGCGCCGGTGGCGCGCTCGGCGCGGCGCTGGCAAAGCTGGTTGGAGACCATCACGCGACCCATCTCCAGAGACAGATCGACCACGGCGGCCTGCTGTTGTGGGTCCGCACCTGGGACAGCTCCGACGAGGAACGTGCGGTGGCCATCCTCGGCAAGCACTCCGGACACGATGTCCATGTCCACGGCCCGGTGGGATAGATGTTCAGGAAAATCTCGGCGATTGCCCTCGGTGTAATCGGGCTTATCGTTTCCGCGGACCTTTTGCGCCGAATGTTCCCGGCAAGGTCGCCAAAACGAAATGCCGCTTTCGCGGAGAACCAGCCGCACGACAGTCATACTGACATACGCGATGCAGGTCCCGATGCGATGCGCGATCCCGCTGTGCGCGAATGGACCGAGACCGATGAGGATGGGGACGAGAGTTTCCCTGCGAGTGACCCCCCGGGCGGCTACTGATCGGCGCCCGCAATCGGCTCCGCAGTTTTTCGTGGGAACCTGGACCATCTCTCTCCGAGTGAGCGGAAGGATGGTGGGCGCGGCAAGGATTGAACTTGCGACCCCACCCGTGTGAAGGGTGTGCTCTACCACTGAGCTACGCGCCCGCCGATTCACGGCAGGGGCGGGCCTTTGCCATTTTCACGGCGCCAAGACAAGGACTGTTTGTGCGGCCGCGCAATCCAGTGTCAGTCGAGGCCCAGCCGGGCCAGCAGCGATAGCCACGATGACGGCCTTGCAGGAGCAGCAATGCCACGTGCCGCACCGGGAACGGCAACGCATTCGAGACAGCGGGCCTGCACGCCCTCGACGGCCATGAACCGGTCGAGACCGTCCACCACCTGTCCCAGACGTGCAGCTTCACGGCGCGCGAAGATCGAGGCGACGTCGCGTGCGCCTGCTTCGTGGGCATCGCTGCCGCCCATCAGCAGCTGTGCCAGCAGTGTGTCGTAACTGGGGGCGTCCTTGCCGAGGTAGCGCACCTCGTAGGAGCCTTCTTCCAGGTTCGCGCGCCCTGCCGCCCAGGCGATGGCGGTGTCGAGATCGCCGAACTGGTCCACCAGGCCCAGTTGCCGCGCCGCGCCGCCGTCCCATACGCGGCCCTGGCCCAGCTCATCGGCTCGCTGCGGGGTGATATTGCGCGCTTCGGCTACCAGCGAGAGGAAGCGGTTGTAGAAATTCTCGGTCGATGCTTGCAGCACCGCGTCTGCTTCCGGGGTGAAACCGCTCAGGATGTTGGGTTGGCCGGAGAGGCCCGTCGTGCGCACGCCATCGGTGGTCACGCCGTATTCGGCCAGCAAGTCCTCGAAACTGGGCACCACCAGGAACACGCCGATGGAGCCGGTGAGCGTTTCTGGCTCTGCAAAGATGCGTTCTGCAGGCGTTGCGATCCAGTAGCCACCGCTGGCAGCGTAATTGCCCATGGATACCGCCACGGGTGTGCCCGCTGCACGGTGGCGCATGATGGCGCGACGGATGGTTTCGGAGCCGGTGACGGTCCCGCCGGGCGAATTCACACGAACCACCAGCGCATCGAGATCGTCGTCCAGGGCATTGTCCAGCAGGCCAGCGATACGTTCTGCGCCGGCGGAACCGGGGCCGGCCTTGCCGTCGCTGATCTCGCCATCCACGGTGACGACGGCAATGCGGCCATCGCTGCCGAATTCCAGATTGCGCTGCACCTCGGCCAGCCAGGGGTCGTACTGCGTGTTGGCGAAAGTGCCGGGTTCGTCGGACCAGTCATCCTCGCCCACTTCATTGGCGATACGCTCTCCCCATTCCACGCGCGTGCCGAGCCGGTCGACCAGACCTGCGGCAAGGGATGCCTGCGCGATATCGTTGTTCGAGGCGGCGAGCCATGCGGCAACGTCCTGCGTCACAAGGTCGATATCGGCTTGCGGGCGTGCGGTGGAGACATTGGCGCGCCATTCCTGCCACAGCGTTGCGAGCAATTGCGACAGGTTCTCCCGCGCCTCGGGCGACATGCCGGACTGCGTATAGGGTTCCACCGCGCTCTTGTAGGTGCCCACACGATAGACGTTCGCCGTTACGTTGAAGCGTTCCAGCGCCTGCCCGAAATAGGGGCTTTCGCCGCCCGGCCCCATGATCGCCACGCCGCCCATCGGGTCGAGCCAGATCTCGTCGGCGTGGGCGGCCAGCAGCATGGCATCGTCGCCATATGCATAGGCATAGGCATAGATCGGCTTGTCCGCAGCGCTGAAGCGATCGAGGGCCCCGGCAATTTCGCTCATGTGTACGGCCCCTCCACCGAGGAAACCGGTGAGGTCGAGCGCGAGGACTTCGATCCGCTCGTCACCAGCCGCTTCGTCGATGGCGCGGACGAGATCGCGCGCGGCGTATTCGCGCACGGGCAGTGTTTGCGAAAGCAGCGCCTGGAAGGGATCGACAGGCGCCACCTCTTCCACGACTGAACCGTTGATATCCAGCAGCAGGGCCCCATCGCGCACCATGCCGGGATTGGGGCGCATGCTGAGAATGGCGAACAGCGACGCGAAGAACAGCAGCAGGAACAACAGCGCCAACGCGTCCTTGATGCCGACCAGCAGCCGCCAGACCTTGCGTGCAAATGCCATGTAATCGCGATCCCTTCAGCGAGTGATTGCATACATCTAGGGGCCATGGGGCGCGAGGGCCAGCGATAAGAGCTTGAGCGGTCGATGCCGCTCGACTAAGGGCCATGCTTTAATGACATCGCCGCAAAACGCCTCCTCCGGCAGCCGCTTTCCCAAGGGCGGAAGAGCCTTCCCGCATCGCGACCTGATCGGCATTTCGTCGCTGGAGCGGCACGAAATCCTCTACCTGCTGGCAGAAGCCGAGCAGTACGTCGCATTCAACCGGCAGGCTGCCAAGCATTCGGAGCAGCTGGCCGGCCTGACGATCATCAACGCCTTCTTCGAAAATTCCACGCGAACGCTGCTGTCCTTCGAGATCGCGGGCAAGCGGTTGGGGGCGGACGTCGTGAACATGTATGCCGCGCAGTCCAGCGTGAAGAAGGGCGAGACGCTGATCGATACCGCGGTGACGCTCAATGCCATGCGCGCCGATGCCATCGTGATCCGCCATGGCAGCAGCGGAGCCGTTGGCCTGATCGCCAACAGTGTCGATTGTCCGGTGCTCAACGCGGGCGACGGGCAGCACGAGCATCCGACCCAGGCGTTGCTGGATGCCCTGGCATTGCGGCACAAGCTGCGCGAACGCGGACACGATGCGGAAGATTTCACCGGCATGACGGTGACGATCTGCGGCGATATCCTGCACAGCCGGGTCGCCCGGTCGAACATCCTGTGCCTGCAGGCGCTGGGCGCCACCGTTCGCCTGTGCGCACCGCCCGCGCTGATGCCTGCGGGGATCGAGCGGATGGGCGCCGTGCCGTTCCACGATTTCGACGCCGCACTGGATGGCAGCGACGTGGTGATGATGTTGCGTTTGCAGAACGAGCGGATGGACGGGCAGTTCATTCCCAGCCCGCGCGAATACCGCCACCTCTACGGCCTGACGCCCGAACGGCTGGCGCTGGCAAGGGCCGATGCCATCGTGATGCACCCCGGCCCGATGAACCGCGGCGTGGAGATCGAAAGCCCGGTTGCCGACCTGAAGGATCGATCGATCATCACCAGCCAGGTGGAAATGGGCGTCGCCATCCGCATGGCCTGCCTCGACGTGCTGACACGCAAGGCGCGCGGTGTGCCCGGTTGGGGTGAGGGGGAATGGGTATGAAGCAGGTGCGGCCCCTTTCCATTACCGGCGGAACCATCGTCACGCCCGGCGGCCTGCGAGATGCGGCGCTGCGCTGTGCAGACGGCGCAATTGTCGAAGGCGATGCGCAGGACGGCGACGATCTGATTGACGCCAAGGGCAAGCTCGTGGTGCCGGGCATCGTCGATCTCGGCGTGTTCGCGATCGACAAGCCGGCCTTTCACTTCGGCGGCATCACCCGCGCGGCGCTGATGCCAGACCAGTCCCCGCCGCTGGATCACCCGGCGCGGGTTCGCTTCATGGCGCAAAGCGGCAAGCCGGACCTGTGGGTGCACCCTCTCGCCGCGGCGACTCAAGGATTGGATGGCGCGCAACTCGCCGAGATCGCGCTGATGCGTGAGGCCGGGGCGTTGGCGATTGCAACGGGGCGCAAGTGGATTGCCGATAGCGGCGCGATGCTGCGGCTGCTGCAATATGCGGCGATGCTGGACATGGTCGTCGTCACTCACGCCGAAGACGGCGGGATTGCCGGAAAGGCTGCAGCCACGGCGGGAGAGATGGCCACGCGGCTCGGCCTGCCAAGCGCGCCGAAACAGGCGGAAACGCTGGCGCTGGCGCGGGACATAGCGCTGGCGGAAATGAGCGGCGCGCGCGTCCACGCGCGGCAGGTAACCACCCGCGCAGGTTGTGAACTGGTGCGACAGGCAAAGGCGCGCGGAGTGAACATTACTGCCGGTGTCACGCCTGCCCATTTCATGCTCAGCGATATTGCCATGGGCGATTACCGTACATTCACCCGGCTTTCCCCGCCCTTGCGCGAAGAGGATGACCGGAAGGCCGTGATCGAAGCCATTGGCGAGGGCACGATAGACGTGATTGCCAGCGGCCACGACCCGCGCGGACCGGAGGACAAGAACCTGCCCTTCGCCGATGCGGCACCCGGGATGGCAGGGGCGGAAACCTTGCTGGCGATGACGCTGACGCTGGTGCGCGACGGCGTGATAGACATGGTCCGCGCTTTCGACCTGCTGGCGCGCAATCCGGCCCGGTTGCTGGGCGTTCCTGCCGGTTCGCTGGAAGTCGGGCTCGAGGCGGACATCGCGCTGCTCGATCCCGAAGCGCCGTGGGTGGTGGATTCGCGGGAGATGGCGGCAGCGGCTGGCAACACGCCGTTCGACCGGCAGCCGGTGCAGGGCAGGGTGACGGCTCTCTGGAAAGGCGGAGTGGCAATCGATGTTTGATTTTTCGGGCAAGCGCGTTCTGGTGACGGGCGCGGCTTCGGGCATCGGAGAGGCAGCAGCGAGGGCGCTGGCCGAAGCTGGGGCAGCACACCTGGTGCTGGTCGATCTCGACGAAAGCCGACTGGCCGCGATGGACCTGCCTTGCGAGACGTCCCGCCATGCAGGTGACGTTGCAGATGAGGCGCTGTGGAACGCGATCGAAGAAGAGTGCGGCGCGCTGGACGCAGCCTTCCTGAACGCGGGGATTGCCGGAAGCCCGGCGCCTTTCGCCAAGATGTCGCTGGAGGATTGGCGCGCGGTGATGTCGGTCAACCTCGATGGCCTTTTCCTGTCGCTGCGCACGGCCATGAGGCTGGCGAATGACGGCGCTACGATGGTAGTCACCGCTTCTGTCGCAGGGGTGAAGGCGGAGCCCACGACCGGGCCATACGGTGCATCCAAAGCGGGCGCGATTCACATGGCGAAGATTGCCGCCAAGGAAGGCTTTGCGCGCGGTATCCGTGTCAATGCCATTGCACCGGGCGGCGTCGATACGGCGATCTGGGACGGCGTGCCCTTTTTCGATGACCTCGTTGCCAAGCACCAGGGCGACCGTGCGGGCGCCCTTGCCGAGATGGCGCGGGGCATGACGCCCATGGGCCGTTTTGCCACTGCAGAGGAAATAGCCGGACAGGTCCTGTTCCTGCTTTCCGAAGCTTCTGGTACCATTACGGGTAGCACGCTCGTCACCGACGGCGGCTATTCGCTCTAGGCAATGAAAAGCCCCTCGTTCGCGACATGCGAAGAGGGGCGAATCAAATCAGCTAGGATTTCCGCTATCAGCGGCGTGCCAGCATCACGCCGCCACGGTCCACTGCGCCGGGCAGCGGGCTGTTGGCGGCCCAGGTGATGCAACCTTCTCCGGAAGAGGAGCTGTTCACGCTCGAGCACATCGAGCGGCTTGACGCGACGTTGAAGCCACCTGCCGAAACGCGCCAGTAGCGCTTGCCGCGCACCACGGCCTCGGTGATGACCATCTCGTGATCGACCAGCTCCGGATGGCGGCTTACGTAGATGCCCCAGGCGCGGCGCGCACCCTGCTCGCTGGAGAAGCTGCCGAGCTGCACGAGGTGCGTCGGATCCGCGACCGGACCGGCCGAAGCCACGCTGGCGCGAGCCGTTGCGGGCGCGGGTGCAGGAGCCGCTTCGGACGAGCGTGCCACGGCCTGACGGGAGGCCGGACGCGGTGCCGGGTTGGACGATGCTTCGCGCACCGGAGCGGCCGCGCGCCGACGGGCAGGCACTTCCTGCACCAGCGGGGCGCGGGTGAATGACATCGAGTCCGTCGTCACCGGAGCCAGCGCAGCGACCTCGGGAGAGGGCGCGGCGAACGATTCGGCGAAATTGACCGGCGGCTGCGTTTCAGTCTTGTTTGTGTCGAGACCAATTTCCGGCTCGCGGCTAGCGGCCGCAATGGCAGAAAGCGCGACAGGCGCGGAAGCATCGAGCGCGGCCAGTTCGCCGCCAGTTGCGGGAGCCTCCACGCTGCTCTGCGCAGCAAGCTGTTCCATGCTATCATTGAGATTGAGCGCGAGGTGAACCGGCTGGCCCATGTCGCGAACGCCTGCGGGCACGCCGAGCAGTCCCGCCACGCGATGCTGGTAAGCCTCGCTATGGGTCATCTGCGCCCATTCCTGCATCCGAGCGCCGACCTGGTCGGCAGGCACGTCCTGCTCCACCATCAGGCGGGCGTCGCGCCAGCGACCGGCCACGGCATAGGCATAGGCGAGATTTTGGCGCACCTTAACCGTGTTCTGGCCCTGGCGAATGGCATTGGAAAGGATGTGGATACCGCGTTCCGGCTCTCCGGCAAGCGCGAAGGCGAGGCCGAGATCGGGCGCTGCGATTTCGCCTTCCCAGTCACGCAGCAGAGCGCCTGCTTCGGTGAAGCGGCCTTCGCCGGTGAGGGCGAGGGCAAGGCTGAGAGCGGCGCGCGGGCTGTTGTCGCCCAGCGCCATGGCATCCTGGAAACTCGTGGAAGCGGAGGCGAAGCGGCCTTCCTGCAGGTAGGCATTGCCCAGGGTCAGGCGATACTGCGCATTGTGCGGCTCTGCCGTCACCGCCAGTTCGGCGTGCTGGATGGCTTCGCTGGTGCGGCCATGCTGCATGGCGTGCTGCGCATCGGAAGCGGCAACTTCGGCGCGCGGCGTGCTGTTGGCCGTGCAGCCGGTCAGAAGGACAGCGGCCATGGCAGTGCTGACGCCAAGGCCGATCATCGGATTGCGGTTGTCTTTACCGTTCATCGGATAGGTCCCCCTCAGGACTTGCTCTTGTTGCCCGCGACATGCGCGGCGATGGAATCGAGTTCGGGAATGTCGGACAGGAAACGGTCCAGCGCCTCGGTCACCAGTTCCTGCGCGCTGCAATCCTGCATGGTGCTGGCAAGGCGCAGCTTGAGATGCCGTTCGACATCCAGGCGCAGCGTGAAAGCCGCGCGGCGGCCCTGCTCTGTAGCCTTCTGCCGGGGCTTGCCAGGCTTGGCGACGGGCGATCCGGCGCTATCGTTGGCGATACGCAGGGGAACGACAGAATCGTCTCCGCCCATGTCGTTCCAGCCAAGCGCCGACTGGCTTTCGGCCAGGTCGTCGAAATCGTCTCCCAGCGTCGCCGTGCGATCGTTTTGCGTGAGTTGGGTCCGCATGGCGGGCTTTGCCGTACCCTTGCGGGCAAGGAGCATGGGGCCAAGCGAGGCGAACGAATTGCTCTCTGTCATGGCGCGCCCCATTACTGTGCTACGCGGCGGCCGAAGCCTCCGCCCTGCGCGCGGGCTGCGCCGTTCGCCTGTGCGGCCTTGCTGCCGGGGGCGGCAAAGACGGTGCGGCGGAAGTTCTTTTCCAGCCGATCGGCGATGTAGTGCCACAGCGCCGTCACTTCCTGTGCGCTGCGACCTTCGGGATCGACTTCCATCACCGTGCGGCCGTCGATCATCGAGGCCGCGAAATCGGTGCGGTGGTGAATGGTGATCGGGGCAACCGTACCATGCTGCGACAGCGCGACGGCGGCTTCCGAAGTGATCTTTGCCTTGGGCGTCGCCGCGTTGACCACGAAGATCAGCGGCTTGCCGGCGCGTTCACACAGGTCCACCGTCGCGCCGACAGCGCGCAGGTCGTGCGGGCTAGGACGGGTTGGCACGACCATCAGTTCCGCCACCGATATCACCGACTGGATAGCCATGGTGATGGCAGGCGGCGTGTCGATCACGGCCAGCTTGAAACCCTGCTGGCGCAGGATCGCAAGGTCGTTCGCCAATCGTGCGACGGTGGTCTGGGCGAAGGCGGGATACTCCGCCTCACGCTCGTTCCACCAGTCGGCAAGCGACCCCTGCGGATCGATGTCGATAAGCACTACCGGGCCAGCGCCAGCGCGCTGCGCCTGGACAGCGAGGTGTCCGGATAGGGTGGTCTTGCCAGAGCCGCCCTTCTGCGATGCCAATGCCAAAACGCGCAACGCGATTCCCCCTTGGAACAAACGACCCGACCAAGTCTCAATGCGGGCCTTCGCCTAAGGGCTTCGCAGACTACCCTTTATTTTGAGTTAATTTGCCTGAGCGGGCAGCGCGCTTTTTTCGGTTCGACTGCGGCCGTGCCGAGTGGCAAACCGCTTTGTCGGCGATCGGATAACCGCGGACAATAAACGCTTTGCTAACGCCTTGTTTACTATGGCACCGTGCGCACCGCCTGGACTGGGGGACAGATTTATCATGGCTGACCGCAACGTTTCTGTTTTCGCCAAAGTCGCCAGTACGCTGGCCTTGTTCGCACTCGCCGCGCCCTTGGGGGCAACGGTGCGCGACGGCGTGGATGCATGGTCGCGCGGGGATTATGCCGCCGCAGTTGTCGAATGGCAGGGCCCTGCCGAGGCAGGCGATCCCGACGCGATGTTCAACATGGGCCAGGCTTACCGCCTGGGCCGCGGTGTGCCGACCGACATGGCGCGCGCGGAGGAGCTCTATCGCAGCGCGGCGCGCGCCGGTCACGTGCAGGCGGCAGATACATACGGCCTGATGCTGTTCCAGGACGGCCGCCGGGAAGAGGCGCTACCCTATGTGCAGGCAGCCGCAATGCGCGGCGATCCGCGAGCGCAGTACTTGATTGGGATTGCGCATTTCAACGGCGACCTCGTGGAACGCGACTGGGAGCGCGCCTATGCGCTGCTGACGCTCGCCAATGGTGCAGGGCTACCGCAGGCCGGCCCGGCGATCGAGGAAATGGATGGTTTCATCCCCCTGGAGCAGCGGCAAAGCGCTGCGGGCCTCGCCCGGCAGATCGAACTGGAGGCAGAGCAGGTGCGGTCAGCGCAGCTTGCAGCAGCCGACCTTTCAGGGCCGACGACGGCCACCGAGACAGTTGCACCGACCCCACGGCCTTCGGTCGCGCAGTCCCCCTCCATTGCCGCGGCACGCAATGCGGTGGAGCAGGCGCGCGAGGCGACCGGCATCGAAGATCCGGCAGTGGCAGGGGCCAGCTTTGCCCGGCCCGAAACGCCGCCGGCGCCGGCGCCGGTGCCTCCGCCTCCCGCTCCGCGTCCTGCGGCGGCTAGCGGCCCCTGGCGGGTGCAACTTGGCGCTTTCGGCGTGCCCGGAAATGCCGAACGTCTGTGGAGCAGGGTGTCGAGCCGCCCCGAGATCGCCGGGCGCGAACGCCTGTTCCTTTCGCGCGGCCGCGTAACGGTGGTGCAGGCGGGCGGCTACGCCTCGCAGGCCGATGCGCAATTGGCCTGTACTGCGCTGAAGCGTGGCGGATTCGATTGTCTGGTGACGCGGGACTGAAGGCCGGATCGCGGCGCTTCCCAAATCCCCTTGCTGCCTGCATAACGCCGCCGGGACGCACACAGGGGAAGCGGCATGGACGAGAACACGGCAACGCCTGATGGCGAGGCGCAGGCGATTGCTCCTGCCACTAGAGGCGAACGCATCGCCAGCCTGGACTTCATTCGCGGTGTGGCCGTGCTGGGCATCCTCGCTGCCAACATTGTTGCCTTCGGCCAGCCGTGGAGCGCCTATGCCTGGCCCGACGCTTTCCTGAGCGGGCACGATGCGACGGCGGATTGGCTCTGGGTGGCCCAGTTCGTCCTGATCGACGGCAAGATGCGCGGGCTGTTCACCCTGCTGTTCGGCGCGGGAATGGCGTTGTTCATGGAAAAGGCATGGGAACGCGGCGCGTCGCAGGCGCTGCTGGTGCGTCGACTGGTCTTTCTGCTGCTGTTCGGCCTCGTCCATTATTTCTTGATCTGGCGCGGCGATATCCTCGTACTCTATTCGGTGGCCGGTTTTGCCGTGATGCTCTTCCTGCGATGGTCGGGGCCGAGGCTCCTGACGCTCGGCCTGCTCGGTTATCTGGTCGGTGCTCTCGTATACGCTCTTGCCATCGGATCGGCCTATATCATCGCCGATACCGCGTTCGGACAGGCCGAGGGTATGGAAGAGGCGCGTGGATCGGTCGCGGAAGGCAAGCAGACCGCGATTGCCGACGACCAAGCCGAAATTCCCATCATGACGGAAGGCAGTTATGCCGATTTCGTGGGGCATAACTTCGCTGAACACGCGGGCGATCCGCTGAATGCGATCTTCCTGATGATTTTCGAAACGGTGCCCCTGATGCTGATCGGAATGGCGTTTTACCGCCTCGGCTGGTTCGGGACATCCGGCAATCGTCGCAGCCGCATGGCGTGGGGCTGGGGCCTGTTTCTCACAGGTGCGGGCCTAAGCCTGTGGATGGCGCTTTGGGTGAAGGCGGAGGGCTTCACCTATTGGGGAACGCTCTCGGCGATGATGGCGTTCTCCATGCTGCCGCGCCTGCCGATGATCCTGGGGCTGGCCCTGCTGCTTGCGCTGTACGGAAATTCGGCCAGCGGCTGGCTTGCCGAGAGGCTATCGGCGGCGGGCCGGGCTGCTTTCACCAATTACATCGGCACGTCCATCCTGATGATGCTCATTTTCCATCCATGGGCAGGGGGATTGTGGGGCGAACTTACACGGCCCGAACTGTACCTCGTGGTCTTGCTGGGCTGGGCGGTCATGCTGACCTGGTCCCGGATCTGGCTGTCGAAATATCGCTACGGCCCGCTCGAATGGCTGTGGCGATGCCTCACCTATGGGCGGGCCTTTACCATCCGGCGATGACCGTGCGAGATTCTTGAGAATTATTCTCAAATAACTTGCTAATGCAATTTATTCGCATTAATTTGGTCTCAGTTCAGTAGCCGAGACGCAAGAGATTCGCGCACCACATGTATACCTGCATCTGCAACGCTATCCGGGAAGATGAACTGCGCAAGGCTGCGCGGCAGCACCGCGGCGGAGCGGAATCGGTTTACGCCAAGCTGGGCAAGCGTCCCAACTGTGGTCACTGCCTCGAAGAAGCGGAATATGTGATCGCCGAAGAGCGAGAGGCGCTTCCCTGTCCGCTCGCCGCTGCCTGAACATTCCTGATTTGCATTCGCAATAGCGCGGTTTTCCGCCGTTTTTTGGCAATCGCCCGGTCGGTTTCGCTTGCAAACGGTTGGCGATCCTGACCAACTGCGCGCACGAAAACTACACGCAGGAGACAGGCCATGAAGGGCGACGCCAAGGTCATTGAATATCTCAACAAGGCCCTCACCAACGAACTGACGGCGATCAACCAGTACTGGCTGCACTACCGCGTGCTGAACGACTGGGGCGTCTACAAGCTGGCTGAATACGAGCGCCACGAATCGATCGACGAGATGAAGCACGCCGACTGGCTGGCCGACCGCATCCTGTTCCTCGACGGGCTTCCCAATTTTCAGGCCCTGCACAAGTTGAAGGTTGGCGAGACCGTGGAGGAGATCCTCAAGGCCGACCTCGCGCTTGAGAACGAGGCGATCCCGCTGCTGAAGGAAGCGGCCGAGTATTGCCAGGAAGTGAAGGATTTCACCTCCGGCCAACTGTTCGAGAACATCCTTGCCAGCGAGGAGGAGCACGTCGACTTCCTCGAAACCCAGTTCGACATGATCGAGCGGATGGGTATCCAGAACTACGTGCAGCTCAACTCCAAGGCCGCCGGTGAAGGCGAGAACGACGCGGGCGCCGCCTGATATCCGGTCAGCCCACACGCCAGTAGGAGGAGCCGCCCACGTGGCGCTTCTCCAGCCGGGCGACCAGCTTTTCTCCGTCGCGAATGCTAGCCTTGCCATCGGCAAGGTTGATGTCCGCGACGACAAGTGCCGTCGCGATGTCGGGAACATCGAAGCTTTGCCGCGCCCCGTCGGAACCGGCCTGAAAATCAAGCTGCAAGCGCTGCATCGTTGAAAATCTCCTCACGGGCACTCAAGAGGCCCATTTATTACAACAACATAACTCCGTGACGGGGGTGTGGCAGATTGCTCGGGCTGCCTTGAAATTCGCTCACCCTGTCGCAGGGCGTGCAGCAGACGGGTTTATTCCATTTCCTTTTCGCGCTTGCGCGCCAGAATTTCACGGCTTCGTTGGCGCCGCTCGCGCGCCGTGGCGCGGGCGAGGTTCGTCTCACGGAAGAAAAGCAGCAATGCGGCGGAAAGCTGAACCATGGTGGCCACCCACAGGACCGCCACCAGCGTGCCGATGCGCGGTTCGATGAATGCGCTGATGAACAGTACGGCCACCACGACGCAGATCGTCAAAGCCGCCGATGTCGACAGGTTCACGGCCATTTGCGCGTAGCTCTGTCGCTGGATAAGCCCTGGCAGCTCCTCCACCTCGCGACCGGCTTCGCCCATCTCGTCCTGCCGCTCGATGAATTCGATCCTGTCGAAAAGCCAACTGAGCCGCTGGTTCATCACGTTCAGCATCGCGCCAATCGCGGCCAGCAGGAAGACGGGCGCAAGGCTGAGCTGCACGATCTCCTGCACGCGCACCGTGCTGGACGTGCGCTCGATCAGTTCGCCGGTGATGGAAAGTGTCTCGAACATTGTCGTCTCGGGCTTGGGCGCTAGTCGCGGCCCTGACCACCGCTGAACTTGCCCCCGCCGCCGCGGTTGGAATCGTAAGGGTTCTTCGGCGATTTGAGCGTCAACCGCACCGGCACTGCGCCGAAGCCCAGCTTGCGGCGTATGTCGTTGAGCAGGTAGCGCTCGTAGCTAGCGGGCAGGTCATCCAGGCGGGAGCCGAAGATGACGAACCGCGGCGGGCGTGTGCCCACCTGCGTGATATAGCGCAGCTTGATCCGGCGTCCGCCGGGTGCGGGCGGCGGATTGGCGGCCAGAGCGTCGTCGAACCAGCGATTGAGCGCCGAGGTGGGCACGCGGCGGCTCCACGCGTCGCGCAGTTCGAAGGCCGCGCCCAGCATCGTGTCGAGCCCCTTGCCGGTCATTGCGGACACTGCGAACAGCGGCACGCCCTTCAGCTGTGACAAGCCTTCTTCCAGTGCGCTGCGAATGCCGTTGAACAGGGCGCTGGGATCTTCGGCGATATCCCACTTGTTGATCGCCACCATCAGCGCGCGGCCTTCGTCGATCACCTGGCTGGCGATCTTCAGGTCCTGCACTTCCAGCCCGCGCGTCGCATCGAGCAGCAGCACCACGACTTCGGCATAGTCGACCGCGCGCAGGCCATCCTGCACCGAGAGACGTTCCAGCTTGTCGACCACCTTGGCGCGCTTGCGCATCCCGGCGGTGTCGATGAGCTTGATGACGCGGTCCTCGCCGGTCTTTGGGTCGGTCCATTCCCAGTCGATCGCGATGGAATCGCGTGTGATGCCCGCTTCCGGCCCGGTCAGCAGCCGGTCCTCGTCCAGCAGGCGGTTCACCAGCGTGGACTTGCCCGCATTGGGGCGTCCCACGATAGCGAGGCTGAGCGGGGCGGACGGATCGACCTCCTCCAGTTCCTCGCCCGCTTCGGCAGCGGCCCTGGCCTTGTCGGCGGCGATGGCCGCTTCGGCCTCGTCCTCCAGTTGCATCTGCTCGGCCTTGTCGCCGATCAGCGGGATCAGTGCACTGTAAAGGTCGGCGACGCCCTCGCCGTGTTCGGCGCTGACGGGCACCGGTTCGCCAAGGCCCAGCGAGTAGGCTTCCAGAATGCCGCTTTCACCCGCATTGCCCTCGGATTTGTTGGCGATCAGCACGACAGGCACTTCCTGCTGCCGCAGCCAGCGCCCGATTTCCTCGTCCAGCGGCGTGAGCCCGGCGCGTGCATCGATCACGAATAGCGCAGCATCCGCGCCTTTCAGCGAGACCTGCGTCTGCGCGAGCATCCGGCCCGGAAGCGATTTGTCGTCCTCGTCTTCCCACCCGGCGGTATCGACAGCTTCGAACTCCAGCCCCGAAAGGCCAGCGAGGCCCATGCGCCGATCACGCGTAACGCCGGGCTGGTCGTCGACCAGCGCCAGACGCTTGCCGACCAGCCTGTTGAACAGGGTCGACTTGCCGACATTGGGGCGGCCGATGATGACCACCTGGGGGAGCCTGCGCTTTCTCATGGGCCGCAGGTGGCGCTAGGAGAGCAGAATAGCAAGGGTTATGACCTTGCCACCCGCTTACCAGCTGCCGGTGTTTTCCATGCTCGCCCACGGTTCCTGCGGTTCGAGATGGCCGTCCTGCAGCAATTCCACGCTGATGCCATCGGGAGAGCGGACGAAGGCCATGTGCCCGTCGCGGGGCGGGCGATTGATCGTCACGCCGGCATCCATCAACTTCTGGCACGTCTCGTAGATATTATCGACGCGGTAGGCGACGTGGCCGAAATTGCGACCGCCGTCATACTGTTCCGGCTCACTACCGTCTTCGGGCGGCCAGTTGTAGGTCAGCTCCAGTTCGGCCGTGCCTTCCTGCCCCGGTGCGGCCATGAAGATAAGGGTGAAGCGACCCTGCGGCACGTCCTTGCGGCGCACTTCCTCCAGCCCGAGCAGGTTGAAAAACTTTATCGTTTCGTCCGCATCGGTGACGCGGATCATCGTGTGAAGGTAGTGAACCATGGGCGGGACTCCGTTTGTCGCTGTTCAGTCGTGGCTCTTCGCAGGGGCAAGAGCGAACTCGCGCCGTGATATAGCGATGACACCGGCTCTTCCCAAGCCGCCCTCGCATTGTTTCTCGCAGCAAACGAAGAGAAGGCCCGCACCGTTGCCGGTACGAGCCTTCCCGTTCCTCGCTTTACGCGATTTGACTGTTAGATGCTGGCCGACACGGTGAAGACCACCGCATCGTCGGTGAAGACGCCGCCCGGATCGACCAGGGCATCGCCTTCGACGCCGATGTAGGCGACGCCGAGCTCCAGCGGGGTGCCAGGCACTGCGACGGACGCGCCCAGCGACCAGTCGATGGCTTCGGCATCGGTCGTGAAGGTCAGGAAGCCGTCGGTGTAACCAACGTGACCCGAGAGGCTGACGGGCGTCCCCGGGATACCCACGCCGGCATCGGCATAGATGTAGAAGTTGTCGGTGCCGCCAAGCGAATCCTGGTCGGGCGCATAGGCAATGCCGACGGTCACGTCAGCCGGGCCCAGGCCCGCGCCGACCGAGCCGTAGAACTCGATGTAGTCGAAGTCGCCGGCACCGGCATCGGGATAGATGTACATGATCACACCGACATCGGTGGTGATGTTGCCGAATTCGCCGGCCCAGCCGCCATAGATGTCGAGCTCGGTGCTGCCGTAGCCGACAGTCTGCTCGTCAAGCGACGAGGCCCAGGTGCCGACATAGAAGCCAGCGGGCAGGCCGACATCGACACCGCCCTGAATGGCGAATTCGCCACCTGACAGATCGACACCGCGGAAGCGGTATTCGCTGACCATCGCGACATTGGCCGAAACCTCGACGCCAATATCTCCATCCTGCGCCATGGCAGGAGCCGCAAAGGCAGCGGAAAGTGCAAAAACAGAAGCAGCCGTAAGACTGCGGACGGACGTAAGCATGGGCAATTTCCTCAATTGCTTGTGGTGAACTAATGCTTCGTCCCACCTGCGCCGTTCGCGTGTTGGCATCTTTTAGTGCGCCAATTCGCCGCGAAAGCACTGCTATCTTGCATAGCCATTGTGCATTGCACAAGGAAAATTGCACAGCGTGTCATTTGCGCTTCTCGACTGTGTGATTTTGGCATCACATTCAGCGCCGCGACAGCTTCGGCATAGGATGTGCACGATGCATACCTACCGATTGCGTGACTGTGCGTTATCACTATGTGAGCAAGACAAGTTGAGCATGTTTCAATTCTTTCGATCCAGGAAAGCGGAGCCCCGGCTGCCGCAAATCGAGGCCAGCGTGCCCGAGGGGCAGCGCGTGTATGCCGTGGGCGACATTCATGGTCGCAGCGACCTGCTGATTGCGCTGATCGAAGCCATCGAGATCGACAACCGCGAGAGCGGGGTTGCGGAAACCACCGTCGTCCTGCTTGGCGACCTCGTCGATCGCGGCCCGGACAGCATGAACGTGCTGGCGCTGGCCAGGGAATGGCAGAAGTTCCGCACTGTCCGCATCCTCGCTGGCAATCATGAGGAAATGTTCCTGCGCAGCTTCGACAGCGTCGACATGATGCGCCATTTTCTGCGCCATGGCGGAAAGGAAACCCTGCTCAGCTACGGTCTCGACAAGCGCGAATATTCACGTTCCGATCTTGAGGAATTGCAGGAGTCGATGATCAGGCTGGTGCCCCAGGCGGATATCGATTTCATCGCCGGCTTCGAGAACGTGGTGACGATCGGCGATTACGTCTTCGTCCACGCCGGGGTCGAGCCGGGGCGCCCGCTGGATGAACAGGATGTTTCCAAGCTGCGCTGGATCCGCGAGCCTTTTCTCAGCCACCGCGAACCGCATGACGCGGTGGTGGTGCACGGCCATACGATCACGCAGGCTCCCGAGGATCAGGGCAACCGTATCGGCATCGATACCGGCGCCTATTGCCACGGGCGGCTGACGGCCCTGGTGCTGGAGGGCAGCGATCGCCGATACATCAATGCTGTCGATGATGGGGAAGGCAACATCTCCATCACGAAGGAATTGCAGACCCAATAAAATTGCCGGGGAGCCTGTAAGCCGGGTTCTGTCCCGCGACCGGTATCGTTCCCGACCAGCGTGCGCGGCGGCAGCCATTCATCTTACGCGGCGGATTGCTCCGACCGCTCCAGCGACCAACCCGGATCTCATGGGAGCGAAACGCTCCTGCCTCCGGAGAGGCGCGAGACCCCTATGCGGTCTTGCTCCGGGTGGGGTTTGCCATGACGGGAACCGTTACCGGTCCCCCGGTGCGCCCTTACCGCACCCTTTCACCCTTGCCTGTGCTGCAAGGCAGCCATCGGCGGTTTGCTCTCTGTGGCACTTTCCCTGCGGTTGCCCGCGGCGGGCGTTACCCGCCACCCTTGTTTCGTGGAGCCCGGACTTTCCTCGAGACCCGAAGGCCACGCGGCTGCCCGGCTCCCCGGCGATCAGCGATATAGGCGTGCGTAACGCGGTAGGGAAGTCCGTGATTCAGCGGGTGTGGCCGCGATCGCGATCCAGCAGGAGCTGGAACAGGATCGCGCGCACCTCGCCGTCGATCACACCGTCGATCCGTTCCGGCCGCCAGCGGCGCTGGAAGGCTTCCACCGCCTTGCGCCCGTCGGTAATGTCGTAACCAAATCGCTCCAGCGCGAGGTAGAACGCGGCGTCGTTATCGAACACGGGGTCGGGCGACAGCTTGTCCGGGCGCGGCAGGCACAGTCCGTATTCGGCCAGCCTTTCCCAGGGGAACAGTTCGCCTGGATCCAGCTTGCGTAGCGGCGAGACGTCGGAATGGCCCACCACGTTGGCCCGCGGAATGTCGTAGGCCTTCACGATCCGGTGCAGCAGCGGCACCAGCGCCTCGATCTGCGCATCGGCAAAGCCGCGATAGCCCAACGCGTGGCCGGGGTGGTCCAGTTCGATCCCGATGCTGGCGGAGTTCACGTCCTTGTGGCCGCGCCAGTAGGAAACCCCGGCGTGCCAGGCGCGCTTGTCTTCCGGAATGAGGCGGATGACCTCGCCTTCCTCGGTGATGCAGTAGTGCGCCGAGACCTCGGCCTCCGGGTCGCACATCTTTTCCAGCGCGGTCTCGACCGGCTTCATGTCGGTGTAGTGCAGCACGACCATCGAGATCGGCAGCTGTCGCTCGTTGAAATTGGGCGAGGGCTGTTCCCGGTGGACAAGCGGGTCGGTCAACCGATCATGCCCTCCGGGTCGGGCAGCATGGCGCCCAGCACCAGCGCTTCCTTGCCGTGATGATACTGCACGGCGCCGCCGTCACGTTCCACGATCAGGCGGATGAGGTGGGCAGGTGCGGTGCGGCCCGAAAGCTCGTCCGCCGCCAGCGAACCGTCCAGTGCCTTGCCGATGTTCTCGTCGAAGGCGACGCGCGGGCCGCTGGCGCGGATGGCGATCTCGGTCTGGCCGCCACTGCGTTCCGCACCCACGGCCAGCGTTCCGCCCCGAACCAGCGAATCGAGGCCCATGGCGGCAAGGTTCAGCAGCACCTTGATCGCGGGCTTGGACAGCGTCTGCTCGCTCACCGCCCAGTCGAGTGTCAGGCGCTCGTCGGCCGAGGTCAGCGAGGTGAGCAGTTCGTGCGGTTCCTCAACCGGAACCTGCTCTCCGAATCCCCCTGCCGCGCCGTAGGCCAGGCGGAAGAACTTGAGCTTGTTGGCGGAGATGCGCGCGCTCTGTTCCAGCAGGTCGAGGCAGCGCTGGCGCATCGCCGGGTCCTTCTCGTCCGCGAGCAGTTCCAGCCCGTTGTTCAGCGCGCCGACGGGGCTGAGCATATCGTGACATAGGCGGGAGCAGAGCAGGGAAGCGAGATCGAGGGAGGAGGTCATTTGAACAGTTCGTGGCCTTGGTCTGGCGTTAATGTGGAACACCTGGAACACAGTCCTAGGGCAAAATTTCTACGCTGCCACCCGCACTTGTCAAAAAGTGCGACAATGCGGTGAAGTGGGCGAGGCATGGGTGCGTATCTAGGCGCGCAGAGCCGGGTAGGGAAGCTCCGTAAAACCGTCTGGCGTATCGCGCCACCAGCCAATCGCATCTTCGCACACGATGGCCCACACCTTGCCGTCATTTGCGGCCTCCGCGCGGTCGGTAGACGATGGATATGGCGGTCCTGCGGGGTGCGAGTGGTAGTAGCCCAGCACCTGAGGACCGGCTGATCGCGCCGCGCGATGCGCATCGACCAGCGCCTGCGGATCGATCTCGAAATGGGTTCGCGGGGTGGAATGCACGTTAGGAGCTGGCAGGGCATCGGTGATGGTTTCGCCTTCTCCGAGCAGGATGCCGCAGCATTCGTCGGGGTATGCCCGCTTTGCCTCTTCGCGAAGCAATGCGATTACCGCTCTTGTCACCACGAGTTCCATTGCCCATTGCCCTAGCATGTCCAAGCCGCGAACAGACACGGAAACACTCACCGGGACTATCCACAGCGCCACCCGGCTGGACAAGGCGCTGGCGGAAGTGGCCGATCTGTCGCGAGAACGGATCAAGTCCCTGATTGCAGAGGGAAAGGTGGAGGTGGACGGCAAACCCGTCACCAGTGCCAGCGCCAAAGTTCAAGCGGGCTCGAGCTTTTCCATCCACTTGCCGCCCCCAAGTGATCCACAGGCTGTTCCACAGGATATCCCCATCGAGGTGGTGTACGAGGACGAGCACCTGATCGTGGTCGACAAGCCTGCCGGGATGGTCGTCCATCCCGCAGCGGGCAATCCCGACGGTACGCTGGTAAATGCGCTGCTTCATCACTGCCGGGGCCAGCTTTCCGGCATCGGCGGCGTAGCGCGGCCCGGTATCGTTCACCGGATCGACAAGGATACCTCCGGCCTGCTGGTGGTCGCCAAGAGCGACGCGGCGCACGAAGGGCTGGCGAAGCAGTTTGCCGATCACTCGCTGGAGCGGGCCTACCTCGCCGTGTGCGGCGGGCATCCCAACCCGTCTTCCGGCACGCTGAACGCGCGACTCGGACGTAGCGACCGGGACCGCAAGAAAATGGCCGTCCTGCCCGACGATTCGAAGCGCGGGAAACACGCTGTCACCCACTACCGTACGCTGGAGCGCCTGGATCATTGTTCGCTTATCGAATGCCGCCTCGAAACCGGGCGAACCCACCAGGTCAGGGTTCACCTTGCGTCAATCGGTCATGCGTTAATAGGAGATCCTGTGTACGGACGCACTCCAGCCGCTTTACGGCCTGTTATCAAGGCCTTGGGTTTCGAGCGCCAGGCTCTTCATGCCGCGCGACTCGGTTTCATCCATCCCGTGACCGGTAACGCTCTGTCGTTTGCCAGCGAAATACCAGGCGATATGCGGGAACTGATCGACCAAGCAGGTCATTCCAATCGATGAAATGCACCCTACATCGGCCTGCGGTGCGCTATAAGAGAGTTGCACCCAATGTGACCGCCAATTTCGGGCGCCCATAAGGGGCCTGATACGAGTGGTCGACAACGAAGAAAGGTTTGGGACCAAAGTGAGTAACAATCGACCCACGGTGCCGGCACTCGGCGGTGAGCAGGGACTCAACCGCTACCTGTCGGAGATCAAGAAATTCCCCGTGCTGACGCCAGAGCAGGAATACATGCTCGCCAAGCGTTACGAAGAGCACGAAGACCCCGATGCAGCAGCCCAGCTGGTGCAGAGCCACCTGCGGCTCGTGGCGAAGATCGCCATGGGCTATCGCGGCTATGGCCTGCCCGTTTCGGATCTCATTTCCGAAGGCAATGTAGGCCTGATGCAGGGCGTGAAGAAGTTCGAGCCCGATCGCGGTTTCCGCCTGGCGACCTACGCCATGTGGTGGATCAAGGCGAGCATCCAGGAATTCATCCTGCGCTCGTGGTCGCTCGTGAAGATGGGTACCACGGCCGCGCAGAAGAAGCTGTTCTTCAACCTGCGCCGCATGAAAAAGCAGCTGGAGGCCTATGAGGACTCTGACCTGTCGCCGGAAGACGTGACCAAGATCGCTACCGATCTGGGCGTGCCGGAACAGGAAGTGGTCAACATGAACCGCCGGATGATGATGGGCGGCGACGGCTCGCTCAACACACCGATGCGCAATGGCGAGGAAGGCAGCGGCGAATGGATGGACTGGCTGACGGATGACCGTCCGCTGCAGGACACCATCGTTGCCGATGCCGAGGAAGCCGACGTGCGCCGCGATATGCTTGTGGAAGCGATGGGCGCGCTCAACGGGCGTGAGCAGCACATCCTGACAGAGCGCCG